>Ga0207674_10001713_pt1 | contig 28060 bp, 25 predicted proteins | sample KBSCornC72_FD_184303 | JGI IMG/M metagenome (GOLD analysis project Ga0207674, IMG submission 184303) | Corn rhizosphere microbial communities from Kellogg Biological Station, Michigan, USA - KBS Corn C7-2 (SPAdes) (version 2) | ecosystem: Host-associated > Plants > Roots > Rhizosphere > Soil ...
AACCCCATGCGGCGGAAAATATGGTCCTTGCATAAAAATGCACCAGGAAACTCGGTACGGTCTCGAACCGATGTTCCAATGTACGCTTTCGTACCGATCCCACTCCTGCAAGTACCTTCCGGCCACCTTGGAGGCGGCAAAGCGGGGAAAACCGCAAGAGCCACCTATACGTTGGCTTTACCACCTGAATGAGTGCTAATTCTCTTCATCGCCAGCAAACTAGCCTCGCGCACTGGCGCTTGAGAGACTTTAGGGATATCCAACAAAAACGGTGTCCGTGCTCCCGCTCTAACGGGAGATCACGATTATGGCACTGCGTAACCAGGTTCTTGCACGTCTGTCCGAAACCGATCTCGCGCTGCTTCAGCCGCACCTGAAGCCGTATGAACTCACATTTCGCCGCTCCATCGAAAAGCCGGGTAAGCCGATTGAATACGCGGTCTTTCCTGACGAAGGCATCGTCTCGGTCGTCGCCGACGGCATGAAGGGTGAAGAGGTCGAGGTCGGGATCATCGGCTATGACAGCATGACGGCGCAGAGCATCGTCATGGGTACGGATCGCTCACCCAATTCGACTTATGTGCAACTCGTCGGACGGGGCCAATGCATCAAGGTCGATGCCTTTCGCAAGGCCATCGACAGCAGCGGCACGCTACACAAGTCCCTGCTCGCGGTCGTGCAGTCCTTCATGACGCAAGCCTCTTCGACAGCTTTCGCCAACGGGCGCTCGACAATTGAAGTCAGACTGGCCCGCTGGTTGCTAATGGCGCATGACCGTGTGGCCGGTGATGCCATGTTCATCACCCATGAATTCCTGTCGGTGATGCTGGGAGTTAGGCGCGCCGGTGTGACAATGGCTCTGAACGACCTCGAATCCAGAAAATGCATTATCGCAAAGCGAGGAATCATCGCCGTGATGGATCGCAAGGCGTTGGAGACTTTGGCCGGCAGGACTTACGGCGTCGCTGAAGCTGAACAGGAACGCCTCACAGGCTGGAAGTCGGCAAAGAAATTGTAGCAACTGCCTCCCGGGTGACCGCTTTCCACCCAACGCGGTCATGCGTGCGACTGCTGCAATTGTGATTAAGTCTTGTTGCGTCTGGCATGGTTATCGAAGCGGTGACGGGCTGCGATCTCCCGTCCCACTGAGAATATTATCAGACGTTCGGATCCTCGACGTCGTGTGCATGACCCAACGCCTGTTTCAATTCCAAACTCAGCGCCGCGGGGTTAAGGACGACCTTTTCGGCGTAGACGTCCTTCACAGCTGAAATCGGAACGACGAAATCGCCGGCATTTTCGACATATATAACAATTTCCGGCTTCCCGCCGAGGTAGACTTGTCGTACTGCGCCGACCGCCTTGTCCCCGTCTTGGATGAAGACATCAAACCCTTTCTGAATCCGTTGCATCGTCCTGGCTACCCCTCTCATCTGCTCGCAAAGAGACGATACTTGATTGGGTAGAATCAATCCCAAACAATTCTGTCCGACCTTAGCATCGAATTGTCGACGCCGAGCGCATAGGGGCTCACCAAACTGTTCGGTCTGTGGTCCGTACCACGCTTCGGACAAGGCGACCCTGGCATTCGAGGGACAATCAACGAGTGGCACGAACTGACGACAAATGTTTTAATTGTCGTCGCTTTTGTTCACTCTGCCGCAGCGCTTGTCCACCAATACGTTTGGCGGGATCGTGTTCTCGACCGCATGAAGTCCTAGTCGGGTTTCACACGCGCAACATGCGATGTCGCATCGTGTGCGAGCGCCGGAGCCGTAATCGCGAAAGCTGGCGGAGCTGCAACAACGAATCTCCGGTGACAGCAAAATATCTCACCAAGTGTCCCTTGAAATTGATTTTGCTCAAGCAAGATCGCTGGGCGCGGCTCATAATTAAGGGAAGATAAGAGGGCCGTGCGGCGCTGGCGCGCGTTTTCTGGGCCCGCAAGGACGGGAGACGACACCTGGCCGATAGCCCGAACCGAAGCCGACGAAACGTGGAGGCGAACCCAGCCGCCGCCACTGACGGATATGGCACGTGGCGGGCCGGCTACGGGGTTATCCAGCATTCGGCTGAGACACAGGCGCGCGTTGCGGGGCTGATCGAAAGGTTGATCGGAACCGGCGGCGATTCACACAAACGGTCGATATTGATCGAACAGTTTATCGCAGCCGATAGATTGGCGAGTGCAGTTATGTGGCTGGTCGTCCATATGACCTACGCAGAGAGCGTCGATTTTTCGGGCCATCCTCTGAAAGCCAACGATTTCAAGTTAGTCCCCGAAGGTCATACCGGGGGTTCGCTCAACATGGCAGTGGCATACGTGGGATACCTGCTTGCAAATGCGATAAGCGGAAAGACGCGTGCCTGGGTCATGGGACAAGGACACTGCGTTGCCGCGATCGAGGCGACAAATGTTCTCACTCGCAACTTATTGCCGGAACAGGCACGACGTTATGCCTGCTCGAACGACGGGCTGACACGGCTGGTGCGCGACTTTTATTCGTATGCCATCACCCCGGACGGCAGACCAGCGGTTCCAATTGGCAGCCATGTGAACGCGCAGACTGGTGGAGGAATCCTTGAGGGCGGTTATCTCGGTTTTGCGGAAACCGAATATGTCCACATGCCGCTCAAAGGCGAGAGCCTTGTCGCGTTTCTGAGCGACGGCGCCTTCGAGGAACAACGCGGCGGTGACTGGTCCCCGCGCTGGTGGCGCGCATCCGACAGTGGGCTCGTGACGCCGATCATGATCCTAAACGGCCGCCGCATCGAGGAACGATCCGAGATCGAGCAGGAAGGTGGCGCCTACTGGCTGCACGAGCACCTGAAAACGAGCGGCTTTGATCCTCTCGAAATCGATGGTCGCGATCCCGCGGCCTTTGCGTGGGCAATCCTGGAGATGGAGGAGCGCCTATCTGCAGCGGCCCGCCGCATTGAACGTGGCGAAGCAAGCTATCCGGCGCCCTTGCCGTATGCGATTGCGAAAACCACAAAGGGTTACGGCTTTCCAGGCGCCGGAACGAACCGGGCGCACAACCTGCCGCTCATGGGAAATCCGCGCACTAGTGAGGAAGCGCTCGCGGAATTCAACGATGGGGCAAAGCGGCTGTTTGTCCCTTTGGATGAGTTAAATCGGGCGATCGAAGTGCTCGCGACGCACAAGAGCCAGAAACGGCCATTGGAACGCGATCACGCGCTCGCGCGACGTGACATCGAGGTGCCTGCACTGCCCGAACCAGAGTGGCTCGCGACGCAGGGCGAATCTTCGCCGATGGATGCGATCGATGCCTATTTCATGCGGATCGTCGACGCCAATCCACAGCTACGTCCGCGCGTGGGCAATCCCGACGAGCTCAAAAGTAACCACATGGGCCGCACGCTCGCCGCACTCAAGCATCGGGTGAATCGTCCTGAAGCGGAGTGCGACGAAGCCGTCGATGGCGCGGTGATCACGGCCCTCAATGAAGAGGCAGTGATCGGCGCAGCGCTTGGCAACAAGGGCGGCATCAATCTTGCCGTCAGTTATGAGGCCTTTGCCGTCAAGATGCTGGGCGCACTTCGCCAGGAGATCATCTTCGCGCGTCACCAGAGGGAAACGGGACGCGCGCCCAAGTGGCTCGGGATTCCGTTGATCGTTAGTTCGCACACCTGGGAAAACGGCAAGAATGAGCAGTCGCATCAGGATCCAACCATCGGCGAAGCGCTGCTCGGCGAGATGTCCGATGTTTCGCGGGTGCTTTTTCCGGTCGATGGGAATTCCGCAATGGAATCACTGCGCAGCATCTACGCGATGCATGGTGTCATCGGTTGCCTCGTTACGCCAAAACGCGCAGTCCGAAACGTCCTTTCGCCTACACAGGCGCAGGAGAGCCTATTACGCGGAGCGGTCACGCTTGCTGCGCCAGCGAGTGCCACAATCCAGCTCATCGCTATCGGCGCTTATCAGCTCATCGAGGTATTGCGTGCGCAAACACGGCTTTCGCAGCACGGCATTACGAGCAAGATCACGGCCGTCATTGAACCGGGGCGGCTCCGCGAACCTCGTGACGAGCTTGAAGCCCGTTATGTGCTTTCCGATCAGGAGATTGAGGCGCTGTTTCCACCGAGCTTGCCGCGCCTCCTGATGACGCATACTCGTCCCGAGGCGATGACGGGTGTCCTGCGCAGGCTTGACGGCGGCCGCTCGCGATTCTGTGCGTTGGGCTATCGCAATCGTGGTGGCACCCTCGACGTGAATGGGATGCTGTTCGCCAATCGGTGCACATGGGCTCATCTCGTGCAGGAATCAGTGGCGCTTCTCGGCCGCCAACGTAGGGATGTTCTGAGCGGCCCGGAGCAGGCCGCACTTGACGGCCGAGGCGATCCGAGAATTCTCTTTCAATAAGCGTGTTGTGGCGCACGGGGGCGCCCGGGTCATGCCAACAGTATATTTTCGGTTCTAGTGTTAACCCTCTTCGACTGACGTCAGGAGAGGTTGATCGAGCGGAGTCTTAGCGCATTGCCAATAACACTCACCGATGACAGAGCCATGGCAGCCGCTGCGATGACCGGCGAAAGCAAAATGCCGAATGTCGGATACAACACGCCAGCGGCGACTGGCACTCCGACCGCGTTGTAGATGAAGGCAAAGAACAGATTCTGGCGGATATTGCGCATGGTACCGAGTGAAAGAGTTCGTGCCCGCACGATTCCCATGAGGTCCCCCTTGAGCAGTGTGACGCCGGCGCTTTCCATCGCCACGTCTGTGCCGGAGCCCATCGCAATTCCGACATCGGCCGCGGCGAGCGCCGGCGCGTCGTTCACGCCGTCGCCCGCCATCGCCACGATCCTGCCCTGACTCTTGAACTTCGCGACCACGGCGCTCTTCTGATCGGGAAGGATCTCCGCCTCGGCTTCCTGAATGCCGAGTTGTTTGGCGACGGCGGTCGCGGTGGTGCGGTTGTCGCCGGTCAGCATGACAACGCGGACGCCGTCGCGGGACAGAGCCGCGAGCGCGGCCGGCGTCGTTTGCTTGATGGCGTCCGCGATGGCGAATACACCCGCGAGCGTCTTATCGATCGAGACAAAAATTGCGGTTGCACCTTGGCGGCGGAGCTCATCAGCCCGGCTCGCAAGTGCCGACACGTCGATCTGCTGCTCGCCGAAGAATGCTGCATTGCCAAGCATGACCCTTTTGCCATCGACGGTGCCTATGGCGCCTTTGCCCGACGGCGAGTCGAAGCCATCAACCCTTGGGATCATGATTTTCCGAGCCTCAGCCGCGGCAACGATCGCTGCCGCCAGTGGATGCTCGCTGGCGCGTTCGACGCCCGCCGCCAGACGCAAAAGATCGCGCTCGTACCAGCCATCATGCGCCACGATGGAAATCACCGAGGGCTTTCCCTCGGTAAGCGTGCCCGTCTTGTCGACCACGAGTGTGTCCACGCGCTCCATGTGTTCAAGCGCTTCGGCGTTCCTGACAAGAACGCCCGCCTGCGCGCCGCGGCCAACTCCGACCATGATGGACATCGGCGTCGCGAGACCGAGCGCACAGGGGCAGGCAATAATCAGAACCGTTACCGCCGCGACCAGTGCATAAGCAAAGCGCGGTTCGGGTCCCCAGATCATCCAGGCCACGAACGCCAGCACCGCCACCGCAACCACGGCCGGTACGAACCACGACGACACGCGGTCAGCGAGACGCTGAATCGGCGCGCGGCTGCGTTGAGCCTCGGCCACCATGTGGACAATGCGCGCAAGCATCGAATCGCGGCCGACCTTCTCCGCGGCGATCACGAGCGTACCGGATCGGTTGATCGTGCCGCCGATTACCTTTGCGCCCACCTCCTTGGTCACAGGCATGGACTCGCCTGTCACCATCGACTCGTCGACTGAAGAGCGGCCTTGCGTCACCACGCCATCGACCGCGACCTTTTCGCCGGGACGCACGCGCACTTGATCGCCGACGACGATCTGTTCCAGAGGCACTTCTTCCTCGCCGCCGTCGGATCTCAAGCGGCGCGCAGTCTTGGGTGCCAGATCGAGGAGTGCTCGAATGGCGCCGGATGTGTTCTCGCGCGCCTTGAGTTCAAGCACTTGGCCCAGCAACACCAGGACAGTGATGATAGCCGCGGCTTCGTAGTATACGGCGACCGTGCCGTGAGCCGAGCGAAATTCCGCTGGGAAGACGCTAGGCAAAGCAGACGCGACCAAACTGTAGGTCCAGGCAACGCCAGTGCCGAGCGCGATCAGTGTGAACATGTTGAGGTTGCGCGAGACGAGCGACCCCCAGGCACGCTCGAAGAACGGCCAACCCGCCCATACCACAACCGGTGTCGCGAGCGCGAACTGAATCCACACTGAAACTTGTGGCGCGATCAAACGGTCGATCCTGAGAAGCTCACTGAACATGCCGAGTGCGACGACCGGCACAGAGAGAGCAAGACCAATCCAAAAGCGCCGCGTCATATCCGCGAGTTCGGGATTGGATCCCACCTCTCCGGCGGCAATCAGGGGCTCGAGCGCCATGCCGCAGATCGGGCAGGAGCCCGGGCCGATCTGCCGGATCTGCGGATGCATCGGACAAGTGTAGATGGTCCCCGCCGTTGTCGCGGACGGTACTGGGGCTGGCTTGGGTTTGAGATACGTCGCCGGCGCCGCCATGAACTTCGCTCGGCAGCCGGCGGAGCAGAAATAGTAAGTCTTCCCGTCCAGCTCGTGGCGGTGTGGCGTTTTATTTGAATCGACCGTCATCCCACATACCCGGTCCTTGACCACAGGTACTTGATGGACGCTCGCGGTCGGGTTTCTCATGGATGCTGTCACCTTCTCGGCCTCCGACGCATTGTCGGGCCCAGTTCAAAGGTTTGTGCCGGTGCGACATATTTGGGTATGCGGCAATACCTTTTTTGATCGGGCTCAATGATCCACCCTGTCCTAGCGCCATGCTGGGAAGGTTTTCAAGGATAGTCCGACATGGCCAAACAGTTCGGTCAAATCATCAAAGACGTCGATGCGTATGCCGTCGAATTGAGAGGTTTGATCCCAGACGTCTTCAAAGCGTTCGGCGAAATCAGCCGCGCCACGCAAAGGCCTGGAGCGCTCGATCGCAAAACCAAGGAACTCATCGCTTTGGCGATTGCGGTCGGCGGACGCTGTGATGCCTGTATCGCGTATCATGCACGGGGCGCCGGTAAGGCAGGAGCGAGCCGACAAGAGATCGCCGAAGCATTGGCAGTGGCGATACAGATGGGCGGTGGGCCGGCCGTCAATTCTGCGACGGACGCGTTGCGCGCCTTTGACGAATTTATCCCGATGGAGAGTCATGCGATTGCCTCCTGAGATCGCGTTCACCACCAGGAAAGGTGCCCTGCCCTTACAGAGAAGAGACGACTATGCACCGCTCAAATCAAAAGGAGGAGCCATGACTTTCAATAGAATCCTGATCGCTGTGGATGACGAACCGGTTGCGGCGCATGCCGTCGAGATCGGTATCGCTTTGGCGCATTCTTTGCACGCGAATGCGGCGCTCATTCATGTGATGGAACGACCGGTACCCGTTGGCGCGGACATTGGCGTCCCGCCCGCAGAACTGGGTTCCCACACACGATCGGAAGGCCGCAGATTGCTCAGCGGCGTACGACACCGCTTATCGTTAAGACCTGTAGTCCAAGAATTTCTTGAGAGCGGTAACCCGTCCGCCGAAATTGTCAAAGCAGCAAAGACCTGGCCTGCCGACCTAATCGTGGTCGGAAGTCACGGTCGAGGTGGCATGGAACGCATATTTATGGGAAGCGTTGCGGAGTTGGTGATGCGCCACGCACCGTGTCCGGTCCTAGTTGTCAGAGCTCCAGTATAAAGGCCGTCGCAAAGACGTCGGCTTGGAAAATCCGACGCACTCGGTGCTCGCTAACAAAAAGCAGATGGGGAACTCATCCACCACACATTCAGTATGAGAAGAGTACGGGCACAGGGGGATGACGCAAGATGCTGCGCGTTGCGCCTCCGAGGACGAACTCCACTAAGCGCGAGTGTCCGAATGCACCCATGACAAGCATATCGGCGTGATTGCCAATAACATAGTCTTCAATTGCCTTGCCTGCTGCGCGACCATCGGCATCCACTCGCTCCAGCGTTGTATCGATTCCGTGAATTCTCAGGTGTTGCTCTAACCCCTCGCTCAACCTTTCCGCCGCAATTGACTTCTCATTGACGATCGTGAACACGCGAACTGACTTTGCTTTGGATAGAATCGGAATTGAATCCGCCAGGGCTCTAGCGGCCGAACGGCTGAAGTCCCAGGCAACAGCAATTGTGTCGAGGGCGGCCGACTTCGGTTTCTGACTTGCCAGAGTGGGCAACAGAATGGTCGGGCGACCTGATCCAAAGATCACGCCTTCTGTATAGAGTTCGTCCAAGCCGATCGGATCGGGTGGCGCGAGAAAGGTCACATCATGCAAGCGTGCACGTTCATTGATCGCGTCGGGTAAAGGAAATACGGGCGCTGGTTCCAGAATTTTTTCTTGAAATACATCTCTCCTCCTTGCGGAACTTTCGAAGTACTGAAGCAAGCGGCTGGACTCGCTCTTACTTCTTTGAACGGCTTCGTCTATCAATGAGGGGACGTTGATCAGCCGCTCGCCAAACGAATGCATCGGACCGATGCGGTTGCGATTCAACTCAAATACGATGGCCGAGAGGCGTGCGCCCAACATTTTCGAGAAATCGATAGCTTGATCGACAATGTAGGTTGGCGTGGCATCCGGGAAACTGGATAGGACCAACAGGGCGTCTCTTATTTCGCTCATGACATGGCTCCCTAACAAAGATCATGAAAAAGCGAAGGTATCAGTTGCAGGAAATCATGACATAGTCGTTCTGCAGGATGGTGCGGTAGCGACGCGCGTCTGCACCTGCGGCCATGCTGCGTTCATCGACAAGATGATAGCCCCTTGGGCAAAGGCGGCGCGCCAGGTGGGCGCAGTCGCGTTTCGTGACAGCAAGGCCGTTGCAGTTCATGACATAGGCGGGCTTGCCCTCCGGCCCACGGATCTGCGTGAACGACACGGCGCAGGAAGCGGCCAGCAGTGACGCAGCACCCAGCGCGATGAGTATCCGCGTCCGCTGTCCGTACCGATATGCGATAGTCATCAATCGTTGGCGAGATAGGAGACCAGCGCTTCGATCTGGCTGTCGGTCATGTCCTTGCTTTCGACATGCATCACGTCGCTTTCGCGCAAGGACGAGCGGAACGCCTCGAGCTGCTTCTTCAAATAGTCTGCGTGCTGGCCGGCGAGCCGCGGGAAAACGCCGTTCCCTTCCGCATGCTCGCCGTGACAGGACTGGCACGGCGGCATGTTCTGAGCGGGAGCACCGTTGGCGAAGAGCGCGGCGCCTTGCGCGGCAAGTGCGCCGCCTTTTTGCGGAATGGTCGGTGCCTGGCTTGCATAGTATTGGGCGAGCGCGGCGATGGTCTTGTCGTCCAATTGCGAAGCCATGCCCCACATATAGGCTCTGGCGTGCGGATCGGAGCGGCTGTGGCTGCGGAAATTGTTGAGCTGGGCAGCGATGTAGTCGGCCTGCTGCCCATTCAGGCGCGGAAACGTCGACGATACGCTATTGCCGAGGGCGCCGTGGCAACTCTGGCACGTCGAGGTGGCGATACCTTCGGCTGAAGCAGTCGGGCTATTGTCGGCGGCCGTGGCGCAGGGAGCGCCGAAGATGGCGGTGGCGAACACAGTGACGAAAAGCTTTTTCACGGCTTATCCCCTCCGCTCCTAGAACGCGACCCATAGATATCCGAACAGAAGATCGTTGTCCGACGCATTGCGCCCGAGGCCGTCATAGTTCGACGTTGCGCCGTCAAACTTGATATAGGCGGTGTATTGCAGCCCCAATTTGACGTTCAGCCAAGGCAGGTAGTCGATCTCGAACAAGCCCCACGTGCTGTTCGGGCTGCCGTTGATCGTGCCGAAATAGATCGGATCGTTCGAACCATTGACGCCGAAGAAGCCGAATGTGGCGCCGAGCTTGCGATGCCAGAAATAGCTGGCGACCACATTGTAGCTGTCGAGATTGTCGCTTGGGTTGGTAGACAGGTCCTCGGCAAAGCTGGCCGACAAGTCCTGGTGTTCGTGTATCCAGGCCGCCGTCAGCGAGATTTGCGTCTCGTCATCCGTGTATTGATATTGGGTGTCGAAGCTCGCGTCGAGGAAGCGATCTGTCGGTGCATGCTGAAGCGAGCCGTTGATGGCGCCGCCGGCGGGCGTCGTCGGATTCTGCAACTCCGCATACATGCCGAACGTGCCGACCTCCAGCGAGTGATTGCCGAAGTCCCACTCATAGGCGAGACGCCAATAGGGCGCGACGCCAGAGATGACGTTGTTGTTCTGGTCGCCATCGAACGCGACGGACGCGCCCTGTAGCGCCGAACGGTAGACGCCCGCTTCGGCGTAAAATGCTTGATCGACGAACGTGTAGGCCGAAAGTCCCGCCACGCCGCCACTCAGCGCTCCCTGGATCTGCGCTCCTGCAACCGGTGACTGCAGGGCCGGAGATGCGATGAACGGCTGGCCCCAGGCGGGGACGGTGTTCCACAAATCCTGCACCGTCGGATTGTTGTTGAGACTGACGCCATAGATCACGGAATGGCCGTCGATCTTGGTCACATCGGCGAAGCGGATGTCGGTGTTGTCGATACCGAAGCTGCCGCTCTGATCGTCATAAGTAATCTGGATGAAGGCGCCGATATTGTCGGAAATACGCCCGGCATAGAACAGGCTCGCCTGTTGCGGAAAATCCGTCGACGCCTTGCTAGAATTTTCGTCGTTCGCCTTGGCTTCCAGGCTCTGCGACGCCATCACCATCGCTGATACGGGCGGTAGGTCGCTCAACGACAAGGTGCTATGCGCCAGCTTGTCGATGTCCTGAACCTTGAGTGTGTTGAACAGCGTGTAGCCGCTTGCCTTGAACGTCCGGCCAAAGGCCGTGAGAGCCGGAAAAACGGTGTGACAGGCCTCGCAAGCCAATCCCGTCTGCCGCGCATAGCTAGGAACAGCGTTAGCAGACTTGGGAATTGTCAGCGCGAACAACGCGAATGCCAAAATAGCTGCACGAAATGCAAATCCACGCGTCCAATGGTCACTCATACCGGCCCCCCGACGTTGCTCAACAACGAAGCGTCGTCAATCTCCCCCTGAATCAGGCCTTCTTCACCCAGAACCGGCACCACCCGGCGGGATCGATCGGGCCTGCTACGAGCTTGCATGCCGAAGGCGGCTGAAAGAGCGAGCAACCATCGCAGCGCTTTCCGTCCTTCGGCGTCGGCTGATATCCGGCCGCCTTCTGCGTCATGTTCCCGGCATCGGCGCGTTGCGGAGTGAGCGTCTCGGCAGCGAGGATTGCCGCGCCGCCCATAGCGGCTCCAGCGCCCCGCAACAATCCGCGTCGCGAAATGGCCACGTCTTGGCCGCTCGGAAGTTTGTCCTCCGACTCACGTCTATCTACAGGCATTGCTGATTCCCTGCTCCAGCGCCTTCAAGCCTACAATGTCTCTCGCGCGCGCGCAAAGTGCATTGATTGATGTCAATCCGGCCCATCTTTGTCGCCCTTGCCCAGCTGCGAACGCGACAAAGTTGATTTCGCTCAAGTTCGCAATCTAGAGAAAAGTCATCATTCATTGGAATAGGTGAAAGGGCCGGCCCATGACTCTCGCATTCCCAACTGGACAGCCGCCAAGACCCGAGCATTTTGATGTGCTGATCGTCGGCGCAGGGATCTCCGGCATCGGTGGGGCATACCATCTGACGAAGCAATGCAAAGGCCACAGTTTCGTCGTGTTGGAAGGACTGGAGAGTTTCGGCGGCACCTGGCTCATGCACCGGTATCCGGGCATCCGTTCCGACAGCGATCTCTACACCTTCGGTTATCGGTTCAAGCCCTGGATCGGCCCGCCCGTCGCATCGGCGGACGAGATCCTGAAATATCTTGGCGACGTGATCGACGAAAACGACTTGGCACCCCACATCCGCTATCGCCACAAAATCCATTCGGCGACCTGGTCGAGCAAAGACGCGCGCTGGACAGTCGAGGGTACGCGTGGCGAAGACGACACGCCCTTTCGCATCACCGCCAATTTCCTCTGGATGTGCCAGGGATACTACCGGCATTCTGAAGGGTATACGCCGCCCTGGAAGGACATGAATCTCTTCAAGGGCGAGATCGTTCACCCGCAGACCTGGCCGACTGACCTCGACTACAAGAACAAGAAGATCATCGTTGTCGGATCTGGCGCCACCACGGCGACTGTCGTGCCGGCGATCGCAAGCGATTGCTCACATGTCACAGTTTTGCAGCGCTCGCCGACCTACTTCATCCCGGCACGCAATGAGAACGTGTTGGTCAATCAATTGCGCCGTCTCGGCATCAAGGAAGAGTGGATTCACGAGATCGCAAGGCGACAAATCCTGCACGATCAGGAGGAATTCACGCAACGCGCGCTCAAGGAACCGGAAACGGTGAAGCAAGAGTTGCTTGCCGGCGTGCGCGCCTATCTTGGTCCAGACTTCGACATCGCCACGCATTTCACGCCGACCTATCGGCCGTGGCGCCAGCGCATAGCTTTTGTGCCTGACGGCGATTTGTTCAAAGGAATCGCGAGTGGCAAGGCCGATGTCGTCACGGGCGAGATCGATCGCTTCACGGAGAAGGGCATTCTCCTGCAATCGGGTGAGGAGCTGGAAGCCGATATCATCGTTACCGCAACGGGGTTCAATCTCAGTGTGCTGGGCGACATCGTCTTCATGATCGATGGCAAGCCGCTCGATTTCTCAAAGACCGTCACCTACCGCGGCATGATGTTCACTGGCATTCCCAACATGGTGTGGATCTTCGGCTACTTTCGCGCCAGCTGGACGCTGCGCGTGGATTTGGTCGCTGATTTCGTGTGTCGTCTCCTCAAGCACATGAAAACGAAAGGCGCTACGAAGGTCGAAGTCGCGCTGCGGCGGGAAGACAAGGACATGTCGCTGCTGTCATGGATCGATACGGAGAATTTCAATCCGGGTTATCTCTTGCGGAGCCTCCACTTGCTGCCCAGGCGCGGTACCAAGTCCGAATGGCAACACAGCCAGGACTATTGGCGGGAAAAGGATGAGATTCCGGCCATCGACCTCGACGATGCAGCATTCGTTTATGACCGTGGCGTCGCAGCACCGGCATACCAGTCGGATGTAATGATCGACTAACGAGCTGACGCTTAAAGATGTGGAGGCGTCTGACATGACCATCACCGGCGGAGAGTTGTTGGCGAGATGCCTCGCGCGCGAAGGCGTGAAATTCGTGTTCGGCCTCCCGTCGCCCGAGGTTGATCCGTTCTTGGCTGCACTCGAAGGCAACGGCATGCGTTTCGTGCCCATCCGGCACGAAGCCGCCGCCGCCTTCATGGCGGAAGGTTTGTACAAGTCGACGGGTCAGGTCGCGGCCACCGTCACCAACCCGGGACCCGGTACCGCGAATCTGCTTCCCGGCGCGATCAACGCGCGGCACGAAGGCGTGCCACTCGTGGCGATTACGGCGCAGCATCGCCTCGACGTCGTCTACCCCTCCCCGCCGAGCACCTTCCAGGGTCAGGATCAGCTCGATGTCTTTCGGCCCGCCGTGAAATGGGGCGCGCCGATCTTCTCCTGGCAGCGCATTCCCGAAGTGACGCGCATGGCGTTTCGTGAGATGTGGTGCGGTCGTCCCGGTCCGGTGCAACTCGAGGTTCCGATGCCCGTGATGTACGCGGAAGGCGACGAGTCTTTGGCTACAGTTCTTGAGCCCCTCGCCTATCGTTCCAGGGGGCCGCAAGCGAGCGCAGCTCAGATCGTGGAAGCGGCGAAGCTTTTGCGCGAAGCGAGACGGCCGCTCCTCGTGATCGGTTCTGGCGTAGACCGCGCCAACGCAGGTGAAGCGGTACTCGCGCTTGCTGCCAAACTGGGCTGCGCGGTGATTACCAGCATGGCGGGCCGGTCCGCAGTTCCGCAAGATCACGCACATCATCTTTATGGCTACGGCGCCGGCGCGGACGAAGCGCGTTGCGAAGCCGATGTCATCTTGGCGCTGGGGACCCGGCTTGGAAATCTCGATACGCCCTTCGACAAATACTGGGGCGACAGCAGCGCGCAAAAGCTGATTCAAGTCGACCTGGATCCGCGAAGTCTCGGCGTGTCCCGCCCCCTCGCGCTCGGCATTGTTTCGGAGCTTGGTTTTTTTGTGCGCGGACTGCTCGCCGAGCTCGCAGCCTATCCCACCCGGGTGAACGCCGCCGACGACCTAGCACGTTATCGCGAGAAGGAACGTTCCTGGCGTGAACGAAGCTTTTCGACTCTAAGTTCGTACAACGGACCAGGCCTGCATCCTGGCGTCGTGATGGAAGCGATTGGTCGCGCATTCGGACGCGAGGCGATATATGTCGCCGATGGCGGCTTCACGAGCCTCTGGGCGCACTTCATGCTGCCGCCGACCCGCGCCCGTTCTTATCTCAACATTCTAGAACTCGGAATGCTCGGCGTTGGCATTCCGGCGTCAATCGGGGCGAAACTGGGTAATCCCGAACGAGAAGTCGTCTGTGTCTCAGGAGACGGCGCCGCAGGTTTTCACTGCATGGAGCTGCAGTCGGCTGCCCGCGAAGGAGCGAACGTCACGGTCGTGGTTTTCTCCGAAGGCTCTTGGACGATGGAGGTTCCGAACGAACAGATGCGCTACGGGCGAACCTTCGGCACCGAAATGGGTCCGATCCGATGGGACAAGATTGCCGAAGGCGTCGGCTGTTCGGGACTTTTTGTGGAGACGATGGCCGACCTCGAACCTGCATTGAACGAAGCGAGATCGGCCACGCGCGCGCGGCCAGCGCTGATCTGCGTGCGCACCGACAGGACGGCCAATATGTCCATACCCCCGTCGGTCGGTCAGCGCTTCGGCGAAGTCTACAACGGTCCCGTCGCCTGACGCTTTGGAATTATCTCAATTTCCGAAGTCCCACCCTTCGCCTTCGGCGTAGCGCGACAGGACGTTTCGCGCGATCAGGATGCGATGGACTTCATCGGGTCCATCGGCGATGCGCAGCGTTCTGGCGCCCAGGTACATGCCGGCCAGCGGGGTATCGCCCGATACGCCCGCCGCGCCCCAAACCTGGATCGCGCGGTCGACAACGCGCTGATAGGCCGCCGGTACGAATATCTTGATCGCCGAGATATCGGTCCGAGGATCACCACCGCCTTCCATCATCTCCGCGCAACGGATAGTCATCAGGCGCGCTGCCTGAATGTCGATGTAGGAGTCCGCGATAAAACCCTGAATGAACTGCTTGCTCGCAAGCACGCCGCCATGGACTTCCCGCATCGCGGCACGTTCGACCATCAGGTCAAAGGCGCGCCACATCTGTCCAATCGAATTCATGCAGTGGAACACGCGACCCGCGCCAAGGCGGTCTTGCGCCGCCTTGTGCCCCGAACCAGCTTCGCCGAGCGCATTGGCCTCAGGGACCCTCACATTGTCATAGACGATCTCGCAGTGATCGCTCGGCTGGCCCCATACTTCGACCCCGCGAACGATGCGAACGCCGGGCGTCTTTGTGGGAACGATGATCTGGGTCATGCGTCCGGTGTCACGACCGGCACCTTCGGTGCGGCACATGACGATGAGAAAGTCGGCGCGAAAGCCATTCGACGTGAACCACTTGTGCCCGTTGATCACCCATTCGCCCTTCTCTAGCCTTGCCGTCGTCTTGATCGCGCGCGGATCGGAACCGGGTGCGTCCGGTTCCGTCATCGAGAAGCCCGACTCCATCTTTCCTTCGGTGAGCGGCACCAGCCATTTTTTCTTCTGATCTTCGGTACCGTACTTCAGCAGGATCGTTTGATTGCCGGAATTCGGCGCGACAACACCGAAAAGGGCGGCCCCGCCAGGTGTGTAGGCGAGGACTTCGTTCATATAGGCATGCTCCAGAAAGCTGAGCCCCGCGCCCCCATATGCAGGCGGCAGATGCGGCGCCCATAGACCGGCTTTTCTCACCTTGTCCTTGATGGACTCGGCGGCGGCTCTTCCCGCAGCTCGTTCCTCGGTTGACGCATCTCGGCGCCAGCGGGCTGCAAGCACCCGCTCCTGCGGAAGTATCTCTTTGTTGACGATCTTGGCGGTAAGTTCACGGATCTCATTGATCCGCTGATCCACAGTCGGGATCGGGTTCACGTTCATCGGCATGCAGCTACCCCATGGCCAAGAAAGGCATTGAGCAAGGTTAGGGGGTTCTGAGCGTCACATCCTTGAGGCAAGTCAATGTTGCGCGAGGTGACGTGATGGCTAGTCATTAGACGGACTTGCGCACACCGATTCCGTGGGCGTCGCGAAAACGCTTTCCAAATTCGAGCAGTACGACAAGTCCGAGTCCGGCGGCTGCGCACACGGCCAAGTCGTCGAAGTGCAGCGGGCCAAAGTGAAATAGTCTCTGTGCTGGACGCCAATAGAGCGAGATTGAAAGTACCAGAACTACAATCGACAACAGAGCCCATAGTGCGCGATTGGGACGCAACAACATGTCAGCAAGCGACGAATGAAACGAGCGGTTGACAAGAATTAGTCCCAAATTCATCAAGACCAGTACCGTGAATACAAGAGCCCGTAGATCATCTTCCGGCATGCGCACTAGCGATCCCACAACAAACGTCGTCGCGACCAAGGCAAGCGCCACAAGGCCTTGCGCGACCGCCCAGAGAGCCGTTGAAATCGGGAGAACAACTGCGTCGGGCTTGCGCGGGGAGCGGCGCATGGCGTCCTTTTCCTCGGCTTCGGATTCGAAAACAATGGAGCAAGCGGGATCTATAACCATCTCCAGAAACGCGATCTGTACCGGCATCAGCATCAGAGGAAGCCCAAGCGTGAATGGCAAGAGTGCCAACCCCGCAATGGGAACGTGAACGGCAACAATGTATTGAATTGCCTTACGGAGATTGTCGTAGATGCGCCGCCCTAACCTGATCGTCGTTGCAATAGAGGCGAAATCGTCGTCGAGCAGAACAAGCGATGCAGCCTCTCGGGCGACATCCGTGCCTCGGCCGCCCATTGCGATTCCGATGTGCGCGGCTTTCATGGCCGGAGCGTCGTTCACACCGTCGCCGGTCATCGCTACAATCTCGCCGTCCCTTTTCAGGGCTTCTACTATGCGCAATTTTTGAGCGGGGCGGATTCGCGCGAATACAGACGTTGACTTTATTCTTTCAGCGAGATCGACGTCCGAGAGCAGCTCCAAATCGTCTCCAGTTATGATATCGCCGCTTTCAACACCAGCTTGTACGGCGATCGCGCGCGCCGTCGCCGGATAATCGCCAGTGATCATGATGACTCGAATACCAGCAGAGCGGCACTCTCTCACAGCCTCGGGTACAGTGCTACGAAGCGGATCAGCAAACCCGATTAGCCCGAGAAAGTTGAATGCGATCTCGCGCACGGGCGGAACAGAACCGTCGTCCCGTGCCGCAAAAGTAGCTTCAGCGACTGCAAGTAGGCGCAAACCTTCTGCAGCCAGTTCGTTCACTCTTACCAATAGGTCAGCCTTTGTCGCTTCCGGTAGGCGACACAATTCGGCGATGGTTTCAGGCGCGCCTTTTGTATTGGCGGTCAGGGATACGCCAGCGTTCTCGCGCCAGACGTTCGTTGTCGCGAAAAAGTCGGGACGAATTGCTTCCGACCGCAGCAAGACGCGTGACTCCATGCCACTGTCGCGAGGTGCAACTTCCTGAATTGCACGGTCCATGGCGTCGGTCGGGATCTGGGCACTTGCGGCCCACGAAGCGCGAAGTACTTTCTCGACACTCGGCGGCATTGAATGGAATTCTTCTTGACGCCTTGTTTCGCCGCCAGCCTCAATTAATACGACGCGCATGCGGTTTTCCGTCAGCGTACCTGTCTTGTCAGTACACAGAACAGTCGCTGAACCGAGTGCCTCGATAGCAGCTGAACGGCGCGTCAACACACGGGCGCGTGAGATTCGCCACGCGCCCACCGTCATGAACACAGTCAGAACGAGCGGGATTTCCTCAGGCATGACGGACATCCCGATGGCGATGCCGCCAAGTGCTGCCTTCAACCACGAGCCGCGCAATAGAGCAGATAGGACGACGACGAGAGCGGCGACGGAGATTCCTAGAAAAGCGAAATCGCGAACCAGCCAATTAAGCTCTCGCTGTAGCTTGGGCTGCTCCACCCTGATCGTCCGGAGCGCAATGCCGATCTTTCCCATCTCCGAACGAGGTCCCGTCTCTCGAACGAGGGCTATTGCACTACCTTGCTCGACAAGAGAGCCCGCAAAGACGAAAGGCAAATCGTCTCCGCCCGGAGCGGCAGGCAATTCATCCAATCCTCCCGCACGCTTACTCACCGATTGCGACTCCCCAGTGAGCAGCGACTCATTGACAGAAAGGTTGCGCGACTGAAGAACCAGTGCGTCGGCCGGAACGCGATCACCTTCTGACAGAACGACGACGTCGCCGGGTACAACTTCGCTTCCGGGAATTCGAGCGAGTTTGCCGTCACGCCGAACAAGAGCGCGTGGGCTTGCCAAATTACGCAACGCGTCGAGTACGCGCTCGCTTCGTGCTTCTTGAAGAATGCTGATGGACACGGAAAGTGTCGCAAACAGCGTCAGCACCGCAGCGTCTAACGCTTCTCCGAGTAATGCGTATATCACGCCGCCGCCAAGCAACAGTGCGAACATTGGCTGCCGCACAATCTCAACCACGATACGTGAAACGCTGCGCCGTTCGGTGTTTGGCAGCGTATTGTGACCAAACAGCCCTAGCCGACGTTTTGCGTCTTCCGAACTCAAACCTTCGAGTTGATCTGTGTCGTTCATTTGTTCAGTCTGAAAGTTTCAGATGATTGTTCCCTTAATTGAGCGGGCCGAAGCCTCGGAAAGCTTTGACGGAAGTCAAGAGGATTGGCGAAATTCTAGGCGAGGAGGAGTTCAGCCTTTGAGATGCCGCCGGCACTGCTGTACAAATGTATCTTTGAACATGACCGCGCGATTTGATATGGCATCCAGTATGCGCGCGATGGTCCTGGAACGGGCACGTGACCCCTTGCGTCAACGAACGGACATTGTCGTTCGCGAGCCAGCCCCCCACGAAGTCCTCGTCCGTGTTCACGCGTGCGGCGTCTGTCGAACGGACCTCCACATCGTCGACGGCGAACTTTCAGGAGCGAAACGCGATCTGGTGCCCGGTCACGAAATCGTCGGCGCGGTTTCAGCAGTGGGAAAGGATGTCTCTCGACTCGCTGTTGGGGATCGTGTCGGCGTTCCTTGGCTGGGCTGGACTTGTGGCAATTGCAAGTATTGTTTGAGCGGCCGCGAGAACCTCTGCGACCGCGCTCGTTTCACCGGCTACGACCTTGATGGCGGCTACGCCGAGTTCACGCTCGCTGATGAGCGATATTGCTTCAAGTTGCCCGCCGCGTACAGCGACGCCGAAGCGGCACCCCTGCTCTGTGCCGGCTTGATTGGCTTTCGTGCCCTATCCATGGCTGGTTCGGGCAAACGTCTGGGCCTTTATGGGTTCGGCGCAGCTGCACATATTGCCATTCAGATCGCGCGTTACCGTGGCCAGGAAGTATTTGCCTTCACCCAAAGGAACGACAAAGAGGGTCAGGACTTCGCGCGTTCTCTCGGTGCTGCATGGGCGGGCGGTTCGGACGAGATGCCCCCTGAGCAACTCGATGGCGCAATCCTGTTTGCTCCGGTCGGCGCGCTCGTGCCAGCGGCGCTCGCTGCCACAGCCAAGGGCGGGACCGTTGTTTGTGCGGGCATCCACATGAGCGATATACCGGCCTTTCCCTATCGGCTGCTCTGGGGCGAACGATCCTTGTGCTCGGTGGCAAACCTGACACGACGAGATGGCGACGACTTCTTGGACATTGCGCAAAAGGCCAACGTTCGCACGACAGTTGAGCGGTTCCCGTTGGCCGATGCCAACTTGGCGCTCAACCGTCTGCGGCATGGCCTCATCGAAGGCGCGGCAGTGCTTGTGCCATAGTAGTAGGGCAGTTAACGCTGCGGCGTCATTCGGTCTCGGATCTGGAAAAAGTTGCGAGCGAACGCGATGACTTCGCCGTCCGTCGGGTTATCAAGTGTCTCAACAGACATAATCCGAGGCGCGAGAGCGGGTACATGATCGCGGATGAAATGCGCCAGTTCTGTTTTTGCCTGGCCGTGTCCGACAATTAGGATCTCGTGAATGGGTTTCAAAGCGTCGGCGATCGCTGCAAAAAAGTGAGTGTCTGTCGGTGCATGCCCAGAACCGACCGTCCCAGCCTTGTGGTGAACATTGCCGCGCCTGCCAGCCGGTCGAATTCGTCGATGTTCAACACCGGTCGTTCCCAACTCGAAAATTCGGGCTTCCGAGTGATCGATCCAGACTACAGCGTGAAAGTGATGGGTCATACTCATATGACTTGCCCTCAATGATGACCGCCCGAGTCGACCGTATCCTTTGTCACTTCGGCCAAACGGATCGTTGCTCTCTTCAGGCAGGGATCGACCGGTGAAGGCGCAATTGCGCAACCGGCTTCGTCACATAACGACAGCATAGCGGAATTCTCGGCCAATATGTCGCCCCAAAGTTCGCCGATGCCACGCTTCCGCGCAAAGCCGATGAGCCGTTGCATCAGAAGACGCCCCAACCCATGTCCCTTCATGTCGCTGCGCACCAACAAGGCAAATTCGGCGCGAAGATTGTCGGGATCGGCCGCAATGCGTGCGACGCCGACGACGTCGTTTTCAGAATTGACGAGCACAAAAGCCATCTCACGGTCGTAGTCGATCTGCGTGAGACGTGCGAGGAGAGATAACGGCAGCGACTTCACTGAAGTAAAAAATCTCATGTGAATGTCGTCGGGCTTCAGGTGCCTGAAAAGGACTTCAAAGGCCGGCGCATCCTCGGGCCGCACGGGTCGGAGCAGAAATGTTCCAAGGCCTGGCACGGTTTCCGTCCGAGTGAGTTCGTCGGGATATGGGCGGATCGCGAGTTGGCATCGCGGTTGGTCCGTGCAGCCGACAATTCGGACGCGAACATCGAGAGCAATTACGCCCTCTTCGTCCGCCAGCAATGGATTGATGTCGAGTTCAGCGATTTGCGGAAAATCGCAAATCAGTTGCGACAGGTGGACCAGCGAGAGCGCTATTGCATCGAGCGCGGCGGGTGGGTGATCACGATATCCCTTGAGTTGGCGGGAAATCTTTGTGCGCCCAATCATCTCTCGCGCCAGCTTGATATTGAGGGGTGGCAGACCAAGAGCTTTGTCGTCGATGACCTCAACTGCAGTTCCGCCCTGTCCAAACAAGAGGAACGGTCCAAAGGTGCGATCAACCGCCATGCCGACAATGAGTTCGACGGCGTGCGGTCGTTGCACCATTTGCTGGACCAGAAATCCGTCAAGACGAGCGTCAGGAGCGAGCTTGGCAATTCGCTCCTGCATTGCGCTCGCTGCTGCACGAACTTCGCCTGTCACGTTGAGCAAGACGCCGCCGGCTTCCGATTTGTGCGTGATGTCGGGCGACAAGATCTTGATAGCCACCGGTTGCCCAATTTTGGCCGCGGCCTTCGCCGCCTCGGCCGGCGTCGCAGTTTTGATCGACGTTGCGACAGGTATCCGGTAACACTCAAGCAACGCCTGCGCGGCCGATGCCTCTAGCCATCCCGCTGAAGCTCCTGCCAGGATGGTTTTGGCCGTGTCGCGATCAGGCGGCGGACCGGACGGGATGGAAGGTGGAACTTCCATAAGTGTTTCTTGGCCGCGCCGATAGCGCACGAGGTGCATAAAACCGCGAGTCGCCTTCTCGGGCGTATCGTAAGTAGGCAGTCTTGCGACGTCGAACAAATTGCGAGCGGCCTCCGCAGAACGCGAACCGAGCCAGTTGGTCAGAATAGGCAGGCTGGTTTCATGCGCAACGTCGACCACCGCCTGAGCCGCTTCGACACCGGACGCGACCGCAGTGGGACAGTTGAGCACGAGGATCGCATCCTGTTCGCCACTGTCCCGCAAGACCTTCAAGGCGTCGGCGTACCGCTTGGCGTCAGCGTCGCCGATGATGTCAACGGGATTGCCGCCTGACCATGTCGACGGCAGGACCGCGTTCAGATCGGCGATCGTCTTCGCAGAAAGGACCGCAAGTTTCCCGCCTTGCGAAATCAATGAGTCGGTAGCCAGGACACCCACTCCGCCCCCATTCGTAACGATTGTCAAACGATCGCCATTAACGTTGGGTCGAACGTTGAGTGTTTCGACCGCGTCGAACACCTCGTCGAGATCGTAGGCACGCAGGATGCCTGCCCGCTCGAACGCTGCATCATATACTGCATCCATGCCGGCCAGTGCGCCGGTGTGAGAAGACGCCGCCTGAGCTGCGGCCGGCTGCCTGCCGGCCTTGATTGCTATAACGGGCTTCAATCGAGCGGCAGCACGAGCGGCGGACATGAATTTCCGCGCATTCGTGATCGCTTCTATGTAGAGCAGGATAGCCGACGTGGCGTCATCGACGGCGAGATAGTCGAGCATGTCGCCGAAATCCACGTCCGACATATCGCCTAGTGAAACGAGATGGGAAAATCCGATACCTCGACTGTTTGCCCAATCGAGCACCGTTGTCACCATGGCGCCTGACTGCGCAACAAAGGCGACGCCGCCCCGCCGCGGCATGGCCTGCGCGAACGAAGCATTGATTTGGTGAGGCGTGGACAGCACACCGAGACAATTGGGACCCACGATGCGCATGAGATGCGGCTTTGCGGCAGCGAGCATCGCCTGTTCCAGAGCCAAGCCGTTCACAGCTCCCCTCTCGCGGAACCCTGCCGTGATAACGATTGCAGCCTTGGTCCCGCGCGTGCCGAGCTCAGCGACAATTCCGGGAACCTTCTCCGGTGGCGTACAAATGACGGCCAAATCCGGACTTATTGGGAGGGACGACACATTGGGGTATGCCAGAGCACCGGCGACGGCGGCATGCCTGGGATTGACCGGAAGGATTGGTCCTTCAAACCCGGCCATTCGGAGATTTTCGGCTGTCACGGCGCCTATGGAATGCGCGCGCGTACTTGCGCCGATCAAGGCGATGGACTTCGGCCGAAAGATTGAATCGAGATTGCGGACGCTCACCTGCTCCTCCGAAGTGCCTGTGTGCGGTGAGCCTTACGCGACGTTGGCCGCGACGGGTTGTACGAGGACGATCTTGAACGGCCGCTGCACACCATCGTGTTCCGTGATCGAGACATACCCGTCCTTCACCAACCGATGTGTCTGGAGCTTGAAAAACGGCTCATCGTCAGCTTGATCGTGCCTGCGATAGTCGAAATACCAGCCATGCTCACCGTGTCGCCTTAGATATCCCAACTCCTCGGGATCGGCTCCCCAAAATCGCCTCACACGACACTTGTCTTTGACCTTCAGCCAGCCGGAGGCGTCAATGTGTCCATCTCGCGTCAAGGGCACGATGAACTCGTAGCCATGCCCCGAACTTCCTTCGGGAAATCCTTCCACTCGTCCCAATTCCAGTCGAATGCGCGTCAGCGTCATTTTTGAGACCCTTCATCGAGTTAAAATCAAACTAGCAAGCCAGCAGGGGCAAGCACTTGATCTGGCTCAATTGCGTGATCAGATCTGCGATGCATTTTGGACCAAATCGACCGGTATCAATCCACCGGACGCCAATAACGTCGCATCCCTTTACGGCGAAGGAGCATGGGAAAAACAAGAGATGATCAGTCCGACACCGTAGCCTTCTTGTCCAATCCGAAGAGCTACGGCGTTGATGCTCCCGTGAAGGTCCATCAGACGCATGGATCATTCGTCTTCTTGGCTGGTGAACACGCCTACAAATTGAAACGAGCCGTCAAGTTTCCCTATATGGACTATTCGACTCCGGATCGCCGCCGTGAAATGTGCGAACACGAGCTCGTTGTGAACAAGCGCATGGCGCCAGCCCTTTATGAATCCGTTCGTTCCGTCGTGAAGGACAGGGCTGGATGGCACCTCGGATCGCCGGACGATGACAACGCCGTCGACTGGGTCGTTGTTATGCGACGGTTCGATCAAGCCGACTTGTTCGAAGAACGGCGCAAAGCCGGCAGGCTCGACAATTCCCACATGTTCGACTTGGCTGCGGTGATTGCAGAGTTCCACCGCGGTGCACCCACTAGCCATTCCTTCGGTGGCGCTGCCGGTATTCGAGGCGTCGTGGACGAAAATGTCGACATCCTGCAAAGCATCGCCCCCACATTGTTGTCGGAGTCGCAAGTCTTAACCTACGCGGCGCTATCAGACAGCTGCCTACGCAATTTGCGCTCCATTCTCGGTCTTCGGCGGCAAACGGGATTTGTTCGCCGGTGCCACGGCGATCTGCACCTCAACAACATTTGCATGTTTGGCGGAAAGCCAACTCTATTCGACGCGATCGAATTCGCGGACTCGTTCTCTTATATCGACGTGATGTACGATCTGGCTTTCACGTTGATGGACCTTGATTTCCATGGCATGCGAGGTCATGCGAATGCATTGCTAAATCGCTACCTGGAGTGCACTGGCGACTACGCAGGTCTGGCGACCTTACCTTTGTTTCTCGCTTCTCGCGCGGCGATACGAGCCCACGTCGCCATTGCGTCGCAAGGGGCCACTTCAAACCTCGCCGCCGCAAGGTTGCTCGAATCGGCGATTGCTTATCTGAGACCGGATGAGCCTCAGCTCATCGTCGTTGGCGGTCTGTCAGGGACGGGGAAGTCGGTGCTCGCGCGATCGATGGCACAGGCTGTCGGACGATGTCCTGGCGCCGTTGTTCTGCGAAGTGACGTGATTCGAAAGGCGATGTTTGACGTCCCTCAGCACCAACCCCTTGACGAAGGCGCGTACAGTCGGAGTGCTTCGGCCGAGGTGTACGACAGACTCATCGGCATCGCGGCTACTACCCTGCGTTCGGGTCACTCGGTAATTGCAGATGCTGTTTTCGGGCACTACTCGGAACGAAGACGCATCGAAACTCTGGCACTGGACGCCGGCGTCAAATTGCATGCAATTTGGTTGACGGCCCCTCGGAACGTACTCGAAGAACGTATTGCCCACCGGCGCGGTGACGTATCCGATGCCACTGTCAAAGTACTCGCGGAACAGCTCGCGACTGTGTCAGTCCCCGATCACTGGAGGAAGATCTCAGCGGTTGGCGCGATATCAACGGTTCTGGCGGAGGCTGAAAAGTCGATTGCCTCGGCCAGCGAGCTGGCGATATGAGCAGTACTATGCGCCGGACTGGCCAGTAGTAGGCACTTTAATTCCAAATCTTAGAAATCGCGACTCGATGTCTGGCTCGATTAGCTTGGCTGCCGCGAGATCCTTTGGCGCCGTCAAATCATGCAGGCGCAGTTTCGCGATTGCCCGGCCGAACAACGAGGACGCGAGCTTTGGTTGGCGTCGCAGCGCTTCGCTGAAGCTCGCGACTGCCGGGCGGAATCGATTCATACGCAGAAGGACAAAACCTCCGCTATCAAAAGCATTCGCCTGCACGGGGTCGAGTTGAATAGCCGTGTTACAGTCGCTCAGCGCTGCGCCAAGATTGCGACCTGAGAGCATCCTCGTCCAACAGCGTGAGTTCCAGGCCCGAGCAAGTCCCGGCCGCAATGCGATGACTGTCGTAAAGTCCGCGATCGCGAGCGTATAGCGCATTCGTTCTTGATAGAAGTGCCCGCGCAACTCCACATTGATTGGGTCGGCCGGAGCAAGGCTGACGGCGCGATCGTAATCGGCAATTGCTAGTTGATCGATATGTTGGACCGCATAGGCATGGGCGCGGAACCGATAAGCTTCGGGGTCATGGGACGAAAGCTCGATCGCTCTGCTGAAATCGGAGATCGCCCTTGGGTTCTCGCCGAGTGATAGGTGCACGTTGCCGCGAAGATTTAGGGCCGTGATGTTTTTCGGATCAAGTTCAAGAGCCAGATCGCAATACTTGATTGCCTTCGCCGGCTTGGTTTTGGAGAGCAGGTCAAGACATAACAGCGAGTCACGGACCACCGCAGCGTCGCGCTCAGCCGCGGACAATCTGACGATTTCGTTTACCGGACGGCGAATATCCTTTGGATTGCGATACCCAAGTCCGTGCGCGCTCCAGAGCAAAACGACGGTAATTGCAATTAAGAAGAGAGCCGTGAGAGCAAGCCAATGCTTCAGCTGAATGACCTGTCGACTCATTTTTCGCGTCTGAGTTCGAAAGAAGCGACGACCGGATCGCGCGGTGCGCGCGATTCGAAGCCTTGTCGTCTCAGGCGCTCGGCGATGTTTAGGTATGTCTGCCGCAGGTTCAACAATTCCCTGCGAACGAGCTCGTCGTCTGCCAAGTTGGCCAGCTTGACGCACTCATTTGCACGGTCCTTGTAACCTATCACGCTATAGGGCATCGAACTTCCCCAAGACATCATTCCCTAGCGGTAGTCATTCTCCAGGCTGGGCAGCAATCTTCAATGCGGCCATGTTGCGAACCAAAATGGTGTGACGGTCCGGGATATCGATTGTGCCGGAGCCTTTGAGCTTCGTGAGCATGCGACAGACCGTTTCAATGGTGAGACCCAGATAGTCGGCGATATCCTGGCGGGTCATGGGGATTTCGATTTTGCTTTTGTCCGTCGCTCGGTTGCGTGCAGCCAGATGAACGAAGAAAGAGGCCACGCGTTCCAGCGCGCTCTGCCGACCCAGAACGACAAGATGATTCTGAGCAGCCCAAAGATCGTGTCGCAGATTGGAAAAAATTTCTTCACGAACGTCGCGGTTCTCGTCGCAGAGCCGGTCAAGTCGTCCGCGCCCGTAGCTAATCACCGTCACGTTATTTAGTGCCTCCGCACTTAGTGCATGTTCGTCGAGCCAGCTGATGCCGAAAAAATCGCCTGGCAGCGCGAACTCCGCAATCTGTCGACGACCGTCCGACATCATCTTGGACAGACGTACCGCGCCTGCGAGGACTTTGTAACTCTTGTCGGCGGGATCGCCCTCCGCGAAGATTGTATGGTTGCGGCCGAAGTGCGCGATCGCGCCGAGTGACGCAAGGGCCGAACGCGGCAGCATTGCTTGGCCGGCGGCGGTTGCGGCGAACGCCTGTGAGGTATTACTTGGCATGATATGGCTGGGCATCAATCGCTCCCCGCATTTGCGTAGCTGGGAGATTGTCAAATGGGGATCAATGCAGAAATTAGGACAATCGCATACGTAGCAGCGACAAATTCGGAGTCTGTCTACGTGGTCGCTACGTACGCAGTCGCTCCTTGCGAGTTTATCCGGCTGAAATGATCGTTAGCGCGACAGCGCGTGGCGGACGAGATCGGCCAGATTTTTCGCATTTAGCTTGTCCATGATGCGTCTGCGATGGACTTCGACCGTCCGGGTCGAGATGCCGAGCTTGTGCCCGACAACTTTGTTTTGATGACCCTCGACGAGAAGACTGAATACTTCTTTTTCCCGGTCGGTAAGTGCCTTCCGTGGTTCTTGCTTGGGATTGTCCGATGTGGTCGAGCGCAAGAATGCAGCTTCCAATGCGCCCAGCACAATCGCTTTCTCGAAAGGCTTTTCGAGAAACTCAATTGCACCATCTTTCATGGCCTGAACCGCCATTGGTACGTCACCATGACCGGTCATGATGATAACTGGCATTTCTGGCATCGTCCGCCTGATTTCTCGTTGCAACTGAAGACCGTTCATCTCCGGCATACGGATGTCGACGAGCGCGCACGAGTCTTTCGCGCTCACTCCTGCGGCCAAGAATGCGCGTGCCGATTCGAAAGCAACCGTTCGATAGGTCCGCTGTACCAGCAAGACGAGAGATTCGCGTACGTCAATGTCATCATCGATGACATAGACCGTTCGGTCACTCGCCATGACCCACGTCCATTGGAATGGTGAAACGGAAGATCGAACCGCGGGCCGGATTGGCCTCCAGCCACAGGCGCCCTCCATGCGCTTCAACGATGCCACGGCAGATACTCAACCCCATTCCCATGCCGTGGACTTTGTCCGATAC
>Ga0207674_10001715_pt1 | contig 28037 bp, 20 predicted proteins | sample KBSCornC72_FD_184303 | JGI IMG/M metagenome (GOLD analysis project Ga0207674, IMG submission 184303) | Corn rhizosphere microbial communities from Kellogg Biological Station, Michigan, USA - KBS Corn C7-2 (SPAdes) (version 2) | ecosystem: Host-associated > Plants > Roots > Rhizosphere > Soil ...
TCGGGCCCTCGGTCTCATTCACAGCCGCTGGCCGATGGTTCCCGGCCGCTTCAAGGACTACATCTCGACACCGAAGCGCAACGGTTACCGGTCGCTGCACACCTCGGTCATCCACGATTCGAAGATGCGGATCGAAATCCAGATCCGCGACCGGCAGATGCATGAGCAGGCGGAGCGCGGCCTTGCCGCCCACTGGGCTTACAAGGAAGGCAAGCCGACCGCCGACATCCACGTGCCCTGGGTCGACGATCTCGTCGAGATCCTCGACCACGCCGAGACCGCCGAAGAGCTCCTCGAGCATACCCGGATGGCGATGTACCAGGACCGGATCTTCGCCTTCACTCCAAAGGGCGAGCTGATCCAGCTGCCCAAGGGAGCGACGCCCGTGGATTTTGCCTATGCGGTGCACACGGGCCTCGGTGACCGCACCGTCGGCGCAAAGGTCAACGGGCGCGTCGTGCCGTTGAGGACGATGCTCGAGAACGGCGACCAGGTCGAAATCCTGACTTCGGAAGCGCAGCATCCGCAGCCGAGCTGGCTGCGCTTCGTCGCGACCGGAAAGGCGCGCGCCGGAGTTCGGCGCTTCGTTCGCCACAAGGAGCGCGAAGAGACGATCGAGCTCGGGCGCAAGATCTATGACGAGATCGTCGCCCGGCTCCCCGCCGAGCTCGACAAGGATGCGCTGAAGCGCGCGCTCAAGAAATTGAAGATCGAGAATGACGATGAGCTGATGATCGCGATCGCCAGGAAGCGCGTCAGCGACGAAGCGCTGATGGAGGCCTTGATGCCGGGATCAGCCGGCGGCGACGTCGCGCCGCGCCCGCTGGGGCAGCGCAAGGCGATTTCGATCAAAGGCCTGACCCCGGGCGTCGCTTATCACCTGGCGCAATGCTGTCATCCGATTCCGGGGGACCGCATCGTCGGCCTGCGGCGCGAGGACGAGGAGATCGAAGTCCACGTCATCGGCTGCGACACGCTCGCGAGCGGGATCGACGCGGATTGGCTCGATTTGGCCTGGGGCGAGGGTTCGGACGGCGGTGCGGCCCGGCTGGCCGTGATCCTGCGCGACATCCCCGGAGCGCTTGGGACGATGTCAGGCATTCTCGGCGCGAAGCACGCCAACATCGTCAACCTTCAGCTCGTCCATCGAGACGGCAGTTTTCAGACGTTTCATCTCGACGTCGAAGTGCACGACCTCGCGCACCTTCACGCGATCATCGCGGCCCTGAGAGAGGCCGAGCCGGTCAGCTCCGTCGAGCGGATCTAGCCGACCCCGCGGCCTTTCCCGAAAGCCGCTGTTGCCGCGCATGCGCATCGCCACCCGCGAGAACGGCCAGCATGACGAGATCCGACGCGCTCGCCGTCATCGGTGCGATCTGCACCGGAAGCTCCAGCCCCAGCACGTAGGGGCCGAGGATGCTTTCGCCACCAAGCGCGCGAAGGAGTTTGGTCGACAGGCTCGCCGATTGAAGTCCCGGCATCACGAGGATGTTCGCGGGCCCGGACAAGCGGCTGAACGGATAGAAGCGCCGCTGCATGTCGAAATTCAGCGCGACGTCGGGCGCCATCTCACCTTCATATTCGAAGTCGGTATGGAAGCCGTCGAGGAGCCTCACCGCACCGCGAAGCTCTTCGATATGCATCCCCGGCGGATTTCCGAAGGTCGTGTAGCTGATGAAGGCGACGCGCGGATCAAGGCCCATGCGACGTGCAAACGCCGAGGAGCGCATGGCGATTGCCGCGAATTGCTCGGCAGTCGGCCGCTCCGTCACCGCCGTGTCGGCGATGAGAATGGTGTGGTTGCGCCCAACCACGACGTTGATTCCAAACGGAGTTGAGTCCGGCTCATCGTCGATGACGGCGCGAACCTGGCGAAGCGACTGGCTGAATGGACGCGTCGTCCCGGTGATCATCGCGTCCGCTTCGCCCAGCGCGAGCATGGCCGCGGCGAAATAGTTGCGATCCTGGTTCACCATCCGCTCGATCTCGCGGCGCAGCAATCCATGCCGCTGATGCTTTTCGTAAATGTAATCGACGGCCCGCCCAACGAGCGGTGAGTTGCGGCTGTTGAGGACCTCATAGTCCTTGGGATTCTCGACCCCGAGTTCTTTCAGCTGCTCGTAAACCTCTTCACGGCCGACGAGCACCGGAGTGCCGTAACCAGCCTCCGCGAATGCGATTGCGGCGCGCAGAACGTTCGGCTCCTCGCCTTCGGCGAACAGCACGCGCTTCGGATTCGTCTTGGCGCCTTCATAAGCGAGGCTCATGACCGAGACGGTCGGATTGAGCCGCGCCCGGAGCTGCTGCCGGTAGGAGTCCATGTCTTCGATGGGTTTTTGCGCGACTCCGGTCCGGCCGGCGGCCTCCGCCACGGCCGAGGCGACGACCTCCATCAGGCGCGGGTCGAACGGCGCCGGAATGATATAGTCGCGGCCGAAGCTGTGCATCTGCCCGCCATAGGCCGCGGCAACTTCTTCGGGGACGGGTTCGCGCGCCAGCTCGGCCAGGGCCTCGGCTGCGGCGATCTTCATTTCATCGTTGATCGCGGTCGCGCGAACGTCGAGCGCTCCGCGGAAGATGAAGGGAAAGCCGAGGACATTGTTGACCTGGTTCGGATAGTCCGAACGTCCCGTCGCGATGATCGCGTCCGGCTTCACCTTGCGCGCCTCTTCCGGCCGGATTTCGGGATCCGGATTGGCCATGGCGAAGATGATCGGCTCCTTCGCCATCGACTTCACCATTTCGGGTTTGAGAGCGCCGGCCGCGGAAAGGCCAAGGAACACGTCCGCGCCCTTGCACGCGTCTGCCAGCGTCCGATCTTCGGTGGCGACCGCATGCGCCGACTTCCATTGGTCGAGGTCGGTCCGGCCCTTGTAGATAACGCCTTTGCGGTCGCACATCGTCACATTGTCGCCGCGCACGCCCATCGCCTTGATGAGCTCGGTGCACGCGATCGCCGCCGCTCCGGCGCCGTTCACGACGACCTTGATGTCGCCGAACCTCCGCTTGGTCAGGTAGCAGGCATTGATGAGGCCCGCTGCGGTGATGATCGCCGTTCCATGCTGGTCGTCATGGAATACGGGGATGTTCATCCGCTCCTTAAGCGTCTGCTCGATGACGAAACAATCGGGCGCAGCAATGTCCTCGAGGTTGATTCCGCCGAAGCTCGGCTCGAGGAGCTCGATTGCATCGATGAACCTCTGAGCGTCATCGGTCGCGACTTCGATGTCGATCGCATCGACGTCGGCGAAGCGTTTGAACAGGACGGCCTTGCCTTCCATCACCGGCTTCGAGGCGAGCGCTCCGAGATTGCCCAGCCCCAGGATCGCGGTCCCGTTGGAAATGACCGCCACGAGATTGCCCTTGCTCGTATAGTCGTAGGCGCAGGTCGGATTCTCGGCGATCGCCCGGACGGGAACCGCGACGCCTGGCGAATAAGCGAGGCTCAGGTCGCGCTGTGTCGCCATCGGCTTTGTCGCCACGACTTCGAGCTTGCCCGGCCGTCCGCGCGAATGGAATTCGAGCGCCTCGGCTTCGGTATACTTGACGTTGCTTTCCGACATGGCGCGAGGCCTTAGCCGTTTACCCCCGCAATCGTCACCCCCGACGGCAGCGAGGGCCCCGCTGCCTTTCGCAGCCAGGGCGGAAGAAAAGCGGGATTCCCGCTTTCGCGGGCATGACGAACGGGGCTAGTCAGAGACATGGCTCGAGCGGACGCTCCGACACCGATGATGGCCCAGTACCGGCGCCTCAAGGAGGAGGCCGCCGACGCTCTGCTCTTCTATCGCATGGGCGATTTCTTCGAGCTGTTCTTCGACGACGCGAAGATCGCATCGGCCTGTCTCGACATCGCGCTGACCAAACGCGGCGAGGATGCCGGCGAGCCGATCCCGATGTGCGGCGTGCCGGTTCATGCAGCGGAATCGTACCTCGCGCGGCTGATCAAGGCCGGGAATCGGGTTGCGATCGCCGAGCAGACCGAGAGTCCGGCCGAAGCGCGCAAGGCGCGCGGGTCGAAAGCGCTCGTTGAACGCGCGATCGTCCGGCTCGTTACTCCGGGAACGCTGACCGAAGAGGCTTTGCTCGAATCCGCCTCGGCGAACTGGCTCGCGGCGATTGGTCGAGCCGGCGACGAATGGGCCATTGCGGCGGCAGACATTTCGACGGGTCGCTTCGAACTGACGGCCTGCGGTCCGGGCGAATTGTCGGCCGAGCTGGCGCGCCTGTCGCCGGCCGAAACCATCGCCGACGGACCCGTTGCCGGTGTCCGCACGTCCGCCGGCAAAGGCGGCTTCGACAGCCTCACGGGTGAGCGCAGCCTCAAGAGCCGCTTCGGCCTGGCGACGCTCGACGGCCTGGGATCGCCCTCGCGTGCCGAGCTTGCCGCCGCGGGAGGCCTGCTTTCCTATCTCGATGCGACACAAAAGGGTTCCGGAGTCCTGCTTGATGCTCCGCGCCGAATCGAGCGCTCAAGCCACATGGCAATCGACTCGGCGACGCGCGAAAGCCTGGAACTGACGCGTTCGGCCGGCGGCGGCGTCAGCGGCAGTTTGCTTGGCGAAATCGACCGCTGCCAAACGGCGGCCGGACGTCGCTTGCTTGCCGCGGATCTTTCCGCACCGCTCACCGGCAAGGCCGCGATCGAGGCTCGGCTGGGGCTCGTTCAATGGCTTCACGAAAATGCGCTGCTCCGCGATCGCGTGCGGTCGGCCCTGAAGGCCATGCCCGATTTCGCGCGCGCACTTGCGCGACTGATCGCCGGGCGCGGCAGTCCGCGCGATCTTGCGCAGCTTCGCGACGGGCTCGCGGCAGCCGCCGCGCTGAAAACGGAAATCGAACTCGAAGGCGATCGCCCCCAGCTTCTCGAGGCCCTGCTTCCGCGGCTGGGTGGTCATGCGGCTCTGGTCGATCGCTTCCGAGCGGCGCTCGTCGAATTTCCTCCGATCGACGCATCCAAGGGCGGCTACATCGCGGAAGGCTATGATGCGGCGCTCGATGCGCTTCGGGAAGTTTCGTCCAACGGCCGCCGTGCCATTGCCGCGCTCGAGGCACGCTATCGGGATTCGACGGGAATTTCCTCCCTGAAGATCCGGCACAATGCGGTCCTTGGCTATCATGTCGAGGTCTCCGCAAAGCATGCCGACGGATTGATGACGCCCGATAGCGGCTTCACGCATCGGCAGACGCTCGCCGGAGTGGTGCGCTTCAACTCGCCGGAACTTCACGAGGAGGCGACGAGAGTCGTTGAAGCCGGAGCGCATGCGATTTCGGCCGAAGCGGCGCATGCCGAGGAGTTGACCGGACAGGCCATCGCAGCGGCGCATCGGATCACCTCAAGTGCCGAAGCCATCGCCCGGATCGATGTCGCCGCGAGCCATGCTGCTCGCGCGGCGGAAGGCGGCTGGTCGCTGCCTCACCTTACCGATGAGCCATGCCTCGAGATCGAAGCGGGCCGCCACCCGGTGGTCGAAAGCGCGCTCAACGATCGCGGCGAGCGTTTCGTCGCGAACGACCTTTCGATGGGCCAATCGGACCGGCTGTGGCTCATCACCGGCCCGAACATGGGCGGCAAATCGACATTCCTGCGCCAAACCGCGCTGATCGCCGTTCTCGCCCAGTGCGGCGGCTTCGTTCCTGCGGCCCGCGCGAAGGTCGGCCTTGTCGATCGCCTGTTCAGCCGAGTCGGAGCATCCGACAATCTGGCGCGCGGTCGATCGACCTTCATGGTCGAGATGGTGGAGACGGCCGCGATCCTTGCGCAGGCTTCGCCCCGCAGCCTCGTGATCCTCGACGAGATCGGGCGAGGAACTTCGACCTATGATGGCCTCGCGATCGCCTGGGCGGTCGTCGAAGCGATGCACGACCAGGTGAAATGCCGGACGCTGTTCGCGACCCATTATCATGAGCTGACGCGGCTCGCCGGGCGTCTCGAGACGCTTTCGCTGCACCATGTTCGCGCACGCGAATGGAAAGGCGATCTCGTCCTTCTGCACGAAGTCGCCGACGGAGCAGCCGACCGCAGTTACGGCATCGCGGTCGCGAAACTGGCGGGCCTTCCACCAGCTGTCGTTTCCCGGGCGCGCGCAGTGCTTGCGAAGCTCGAGGCGGGCCGGGATGCAACCGGCGGGATCGCCGCTGGACTCGACGACCTGCCGCTCTTCGCGGCCGCGGAAACCTCCGATACGGTGCCCGATCCCTTGCTCTGTGCGCTTGCGGAAATCGAGCCCGACAGCCTCTCGCCGCGCGAAGCGCTTGAACAGCTTTACCGTCTGAAGAGGCTCGCGGCCGAGCGAGAGTCATGAGCCTGCTCGACGTCGAGAACCGGCGGGCCATCATCGACCGGCGCGCGCTCATGGAACGGATCGACGCCGTCCGCGCCGGCAAGAAGCTCAACACCGAGGTCGCCGCAATCCTTCGCCAGGCGCTTGCCGACGGCCGGGCGGAAATCGCTCGGCGGCTGGGCGAAGGGCCGGGCAACGGCCGGACCGCCGCCCAGGCCATGGCGTTCCTTCACGACCAGCTCGTTCGCATCGCTTATGATTTCGTCACGCAGCGGATTAGCGGACCCGTTTCCGATCTCGCGCTGGTCGGCCTGGGAGGGACCGGCCGCGGCGAAATGGCGCCGTTCAGCGATCTCGACCTCATGTTCCTGACCGCAAAGGCGCCGAGCGCGGAGGCCGAGCGGGTGGCGGAGTCGATCCTCCATCTGCTCTGGGACCTCAAGCTCAAGGTCGGCCATTCGATCCGTTCCACCAGCGAGCTCATCGCGCTGGCAAAGAAGGACATGACGATCCGAACGGCCTTCCTCGAAGCGCGCTGGATATGGGGTGACGACAAGGTCTTCGACGCGGCAATGCGCCGCTTCCGCAAGGAGATTGTGGCGGGGACCGCGGCGGAGTTCGTCGCGGCCAAGCTTGCCGAGCGCGACGAGCGGCACGTGAAGATGGGTGACAGCCGCTACGTCGTCGAACCGAACGTCAAGGACGGCAAGGGCGGTCTTCGTGACCTTCACACGCTCTACTGGATCGGCAAATATGTTCACGGGGTCGAGCGCCCGGCCGACCTGGTCGGCGCGGGACTTCTGACGTCCGCGGAATTCCGCCGATTCGATCGCGCCGAGCGCTTCTTCTGGTCGGTCCGATGCCACCTGCACTTGCTCGCCGGCCGCGCCGAAGAGCGACTGGGGTTCGATTACCAGCGCCGCATCGCCGAAATCATGCGCTACGCCGACCGGCCGGGGAAATCCGCGGTCGAACGGTTCATGCAATTCTATTTCCTGAACGCGAAGACGGTGGGCGACCTCACGGGCGTCTTCCTTGCTCAGCTCGACGAGCAACTCGGGAAAAAGGGATTCCGTTTCGTCCTGCCGACGCTTCGCCGGAGACCGAAGCGCCTTGGCGGGTTCGTGCTCAATCGCGGGCGCTTGTCGGTGCCGTCCGATGACTTCTTCCAGGGCGATCCGGTCCGCCTGCTCGAAATGTTCGCCCTTGCCGCTCGCGAGCGGCTTGAGATTCACCCCGAGGCGATGCGCGCGGCAACGCGCGACTCCGGTCTGATCGGACGCGAGGTCCGCGAAGATCCGCGAGCCAACGCCCTGTTCATGGAGGTCCTCACCTGCATCCATTCGCCCGAACTCGTTTTGAGATGGATGAACGAAGCGGGCGTTTTCGGAAGGTTCATTCCCGATTTCGGCCGAGTCGTCGCGCAAATGCAATTCGACATGTACCATCATTATACGGTCGACGAGCATTCGATCCGCGCTTTGGGGCTACTCGCGGCAATCGAACGCGGCGAGCTCAAGAGCGATCATCCGGTGTCGACCGCGATCATGAAGCAGATCGCATCGCGCCGAGTCCTCTATGTCGCCGTGCTGTTGCATGACATCGCAAAAGGGCGCGGCGGGGATCATAGCGTCATCGGTGCGGAGATCGCGCTCAAGCTTTGCCCAAGGCTCGGTCTCGATCTTGCCGAAACGCAAACCGTCTCGTGGCTGGTCCGCCATCATCTCCTGCTGTCGTCGACGGCATTCAAGCGCGACCTGACGGACCCGAAGACGATCGAGGATTTCGTCCACCAGGTACAGAGCCCGGAACGGCTTCGACTGCTGCTCGCGTTGACCGTCGTCGACATCCGCGCGGTCGGCCCGGGAGTCTGGAACGAATGGAAGCGCACGCTGCTGCGCACATTGTTCGAGGCCGCCGAGGAGCGCCTTCGGCTTGGGCACAAGCAACACGGCCGAAGCGAGCTTGTCGAAACTCGCCAGAAGGAACTCGCGGCCGAGCTCGGATGGAAGGCGAGCGTGATCCGCGCTCATTCGAAACGGCTTCCCGACAGCTACTGGCTGGCGGAGCCTCTCGCCTGGCAAGTCGCGAACGCCAGGCAGGTCGCCGGCGCCGAAGCGCGGATCGGCGACCCGCGTCCGAGCGTGGTGGTTGAAGATGACGTTGAAAGCGGCGCGACGCGAGTCAGCGTGTTCACTCCGGATCGCGAGGGCCTCTTCTACCGGATCTGTTCCGGCCTTGCTTCGGCCGGTGCGAACATCATCGACGCCCGGATCCACACCACTCGCGACGGAATGGCGCTCGACAATCTTCTCGTTCTCGATGGCCAGGGCAAGACCTACGCCGACCGGCGCCTGCGGTCGCGTTTGGCGCGTTCCGTCGAAACGGCGTTGGACAAACCCGATCCGCCGGCGCTTCCCGCCGCCGAACCTTCACGAAGAAGCGCGGCTTTCGACGTCGCTCCGTCGGTTGCGATCGCGGACAAGGCATCCACCCGGACGACCGTGGTTGAGGTGAATGCTCGCGACCGTCCAGCGCTTTTGGCCGGCCTCGCCGCCGCGATCCACGACCAGGGGCATCAGATCCATTCGGCGCATATCGCGACCTATGGCGAGCGCGCGGTCGACGTTTTCTACCTCACGCGCAGCGACGGCAAGAAGCTCGACGCAGATGATGCCGAGGTCCTCCGCTCAGCCCTGCTTGGCGCGGCGAGCGAATCCCCAAAAGCCGAAGCCGCCTAAGGAAAAGGCCCCGCCGCGAACGACGGGGCCTGACCGAAAGCGAATGGCTCAGCCGCGCTCACCCGAAGGCGGTGGAGGAGGCGGTGGCGGTGGCGGCGGTGGCGGCGGAGCCGGCTGTTCGACCACCGGCGGCGGAGGCGCTGGCGGTGCAACGTAGGGGGGCGGCGCCTCGTGGTGCGGCTGCAGCTTGCCACGCAGCGTGATGCCGAAGGTCCGCGGTTCGCCGAGGAATGCGCCGTACAGTTGCGTCGAGCGGGCGATGAACCCGGCCTCGACTGCACGAGTGGTACCGGAGCCCTGGAGAGGCGCATCGAAAGCGACCTGCAGGAAGTTCTTGTTGAACAGATTCTGGGCCCACAGCTCCACGCCCCACGTGTCGGAGAAGTCGTGGAGTCCGACGCGGGCGTTCACGACAGCATAGGCCTTCTGCGTCTTCTCGATGTCGAGATCGGACCCGGTATTGTATTTCGACATGTACCGGACGTCGGCGTAGATCAGGCCGCGCAGGCTATTGCCGATCGGCGGAGTCCAGGCGATCGATCCCGTCGCGGTCCATTGCGACGAGTTGGAGATCCTCCGCCCCGGCAGCTGGAACAGGTAGGAATTGAGCGGCTTGCCGTCGGCTCCGACGAGATTGTGGCGATATTTCGTGTCGGCATAAACAAGGCCGCCGTTGATCGCGAGGTCGCGCAGCGGCCTGGTGAACGCCTCCAGCTCGAAGCCGATGTTCTTCACGCCCGGACGCACCTTGCCGGTGCAGGCACCGGTGCTGGAGCTGTTGTCGGTGTCTGTACCGCCGAGGTCGTCGCTGCAGCTGTTGATGTTCTCGACAATGAAGTTGAGGCCGTTGAACGTGTTCAGCTGGAAGTTGCGGAAGACCTGGTGGAACAGGGCGAGGTTAATGTCGACGCCGCGGCCATTATATTTCGCACCGAGTTCGATGGCGTCGTTGATCTCCGGCTTGAACTTCAGATCGGCACCCGACGCAACGACCTGCTGGCAGCCGAACTGGCTCGCGCTGACGCAGATTGAGCCGAAGCCCGACAAGGGCGGATTCGTCAGAACGGTGTTCGCGGGTGCGCCGGACGGAAGGACGACCGACCGCCAGAGCGCCGAGCGGTCGAGGTTGAAGCCGCCCGCCTTATAGCCGCGCGAATAGCTGGCATAGGTCAGCAGCCGGTCAAACGGCTTGTAACTGAGGACTCCGGTCCAGGAGAGACGGCTTTCGCTAAGCTTGTCGCTAATGTCCAAATGCCCGCCCGGGATGCCCGGGATGACGCAGGGCAGCTGGCTGAAGGCGGCGAGCGGAGAACCGGCGAGCCGCACGCACAGATCGTTGTTGTCGTTGAGATCGCCAACGAGGCGCTTGCGCTCATGCGTATATCGAGCGCCGAGGGTCAGCTTAAGCCGATCGGTGATCGAGACGATATTGTGGGTGAAAAGCGCCCAGTTATTGCTCGATTGCCGCCAGGAATCGTCGAGGCGGGTATTTGCCTGGTTGAAGGTCGGAATGCCGAGGACCGCGGCCAGAGAACCGAAACCGGGGTTGGCCGGATTGGCGATCAGGGCCGATAGCACCGGAATGTTGGCGCGGCGCGGATCGCCAGGCGGGAGGGAATTGAGGAATGTGATCGTGCCCTGCACGACCGGCACATTCACGCAATTGCCGGTTGGAGTCGGCTGCAGCGCGGACGGCAGGACCGAGGCGAAGAGGACGCAGTTGGAATAGCGTCCGTAATCGGCGCCGTAATGAAGGTTGTCGTCAACCGCGAGCTTCTCGTTCGCATAATAAGCACCGAGCAACCAATCGAGGCGATTGTTCCAGGCGTTGCCCTGGAGCCGCAATTCCTGCGTGAACGTCTTGAAGCGATTGAAGGAACCGCCGTCGCTCTCGCGGTAGAGCAGGTCGAGATTGTTGTAATCGGCGTCGGTTCCGCGGTTATATTTGTCGTAGCGGTAGGCCGTGATGGACGTCAGCTCGGCCCATCCCATGTCGTAAACGCCTTCGCCCGACACGCCCCAGTCGTTGACCACGCTGCTATAGTCTCGGCCGGGAGTGATCGAAATCTTCCGATGGAAAGTATCGTCGTTGATGAACGCACCCATCGCACGTTCGATGGTGGCGATCGTCGAGGCCGACTCTCCGGCCGTGGTGACGTCATGCGCGGGAAGGTAAGTTGCCCCGCAACATTCCTCGTTCCGCTTTGTGTAGTCGGCGACCAGCCGGAACGAGAAATTGTCGTTGGGCTGGAACAGCGCCTGGCCACGCAGCAGCCAGCGGTTGCGATCGTTGATCCGCCGCCCGGAAATGACGTCCTTCAGGAAGCCGTCGCGCTTCATGAATACGCTGTCGAGGCGCAAGGCGATCGTATCGCTGAGCGGCCCGGTTACCCCGCCCTCAAGCCGGAACAGATGGTAATTGCCGAAGTCGACCTGGCCGTTGACCTCGGTCTGGAATCGCGGCTTCGCAGTAATGATCGAGATGAGGCCCGCCGAAGTATTGCGTCCGAACAGGGTACCCTGCGGTCCGCGCAGCACCTCGATCCGGTCGAGCGCTCCAAGTTCCGTCAGGCCCATGCCCGCACGCGAGCGATAGACGCCGTCGATGAACACGCCGACCGAACCCTCGAGGCCCGGATTGTCGCCGACCGTTCCGATGCCGCGGATGCGCGCCACAGCCGCGCCGCCTTCCGACGAGGTCGACGAGACGAGCAGCGACGGCGAAACCTGTTCGAGTTGGCGGATGTCGGTCGCGCCCGTATATTCCAGGGTCTTCGCGGTCACTGCGCTGACCGCCATCGGAACGTCGGACAGCGCTTCGTTGCGCCGAGTCGCGGTGATCACGATGTCGCTGGTATCGACCGACTGTTGTTCGCGCGCCTGATCCTGAACGGCCGCGCCTTCAGTCGCGCCCGGCGTCGGCTTTGCCGTGCCTTTGTCGGTGTCGGTGCTGGATTGTGATGTCTGGCCGAAAGCCGGCGTGGCGATAGCGATGAAAGCTGCCGAAAGCAGCCACACGGACTTCCGCATTTTTTTCTCCCCTGCTCGTAGAGCAATGCTCCGCGAACAGGGAAGCTAATCCGGATACCGGGACAAAGAAAGCGACAGCCGCGGGCGCGCAACAACAATGACGCGCCAATGCAGCAGATTTGCAACAGTGTAAGTAAGCGGACGGCGACCGCTCGCGCTTTACTTCGGCGCGAGCACCATCAGCATCTGTCGGCCTTCCATGCGCGGGTGCGCCTCGACCTTGGCCATTTCGGCGGTCTGCTCCTGAACCCGGCGGAGGACCGCCATTCCAAGTTCGCCGTGCGCCATTTCGCGCCCGCGGAAGCGCATGGTGACCTTCACCTTGTCGCCTTCCTCGAGGAATTCGAACACCTTCTTCATCTTGGTGTCATAGTCATGGTCGTCGATGTTCGGACGCATCTTGATCTCCTTGATCTCCTGCGTCTTCTGTTTCTTGCGCTGCTCGGCGGCCTTCTTCTGCGCTTCGTATTTGTACCGGCCGATGTCGAGGAACTTGGCGACGGGCGGATCGGCGTTGGGCGAAATCTCAACGAGGTCGAGTCCGACTGCCTGCGCCTGTTCGAAAGCTTCGCGCGTAAACATCACGCCCAGATTCTCGCCGTTTTCATCGATGACGCGGACTTTCTGCGCCTGGATGAATTCGTTGTAGCGTGGGCCGCTCATCGGCGGCGGAGGCGCCATTGAACGGCGCGGATAGGGCGGTGGTATAGCGAAGACTCCGTTGTCGTTGTCGAACAAGGCCGAGTTAAGCGCTCGAAGGTCCGAAGAAAAGACCGGCCGAACAAATGTGAGTCATTTTTGCCGCGACCTGTGGCGAAGTCGCGTCAACGCAAATCCGGCGGGACCGCCTCGTTCGTCATCATCGCGAGAGCCTCTTCGGTCTTCATCACCACCTGCCGCTCTTCTGAGCCGAGGCGCCGAAGCGCGACCGTGCCCTCCTCGGCCTCGCGCTTTCCGACCACCAGCAGAAGCGGAACCTTGGCGAGCGAATGTTCGCGCACCTTGTAGTTGATCTTCTCGTTGCGGAGATCGGTTTCCACGCGGATCCCTGCCGCGCCAAGCTTCACAGCAACTTGCCTGGCATAGTCGTCGGCATCGGACACGATCGTCGCGACCACGGCCTGAACCGGCGCCAGCCACAGCGGGAACTTGCCCGCATGATGCTCGATCAGGATGCCGATGAACCGCTCGAACGTCCCGAGAACGGCGCGGTGGAGCATCAGCGGATGATGCTTCCCGCCGTCCTCGCCGATGTAAACGGCTCCGAGCCGCTGCGGCATCTGCGGATCGAGTTGCAGCGTCCCGCATTGCCAGGTTCGGCCAATGGCGTCCTGGAGGTGGAATTCCAGCTTGGGTCCGTAAAAGGCGCCCTCGCCGGGAAGCACCTCGTAAGGTAGCCCCGTTTCCTTGAGCGCGGTTTCGAGGTCCGCCTCCGCTCGGTCCCACTCCTCGTCGTTGCCGATCCTCTGGTCAGGCCGAGTGGCAAGCTTCACCTTGTAATCGGCAAAGCCGAGGTCGCGGTACACGGCGTCGAGCAAAGCGCAGAAGCCCTTGGTCTCATCGACCAATTGATCGTGCGTGCAGAAGATATGCGCATCGTCCTGCGTGAACTGGCGCACGCGCATGATCCCGTGAAGCGCGCCATGCGGCTCGTTCCGGTGGCAGCAGCCGAACTCGGCAAGGCGCAGCGGAAGCTCGCGATAGCTCGTGATGCCCTGCTTGAAGACCTGAATGTGCGCCGGGCAATTCATCGGCTTCAGGGCCATCAATTCGGCGTCGCCGGTGATGACGGGCCTGTCTTCCTCCGTGGACGGCACCTCGTCCGGCACGACGAACATATTCTCGCGGAACTTGCCCCAATGGCCCGACTGCACCCACAGCTTCGAGTCGATCAGCTGCGGGGTCTTGATCTCATGATAGCCGGCCGCGTCGAGGCGACGCCGCATATAAGCTTCGAGCTGGCGCCAGATGATCCAGCCCTTGGGGTGCCAGAAGACCGATCCGTGCGCTTCCTGCTGGAGGTGGAACAGGTCCATCTCCGCGCCGATCTTGCGATGGTCGCGCTTGCCCGCTTCCTCGAGCCGAACGAGATATTCGTCGAGCTGCTTCTTGTTGAGCCAGGCCGTCCCGTAGATCCGGCTCAGCATCGGGTTCTTGGGATCGCCGCGCCAGTAAGCACCCGAGACGCGAGTCAGCTTGAACGCATTGGGGTCGAGCTTGCCGGTCGAGGCGAGGTGCGGCCCACGGCAGAGATCGACCCAGGCACTGTCCCCCTCGCCGGTGCGGTACATGGTGATGGTCTCGCCTTCCGGCAGCTCCATCACCCACTCGGCCTTGAATGCCTCCCCCTGCTTCTTGAAGAAGTCGCGGACCTGGTCGCGCGACCAGATTTCGCGCACCAGCGCCTTGTCGGCAGCGATGATCCGCCGCATCTCCTCCTCGATCGCGGGGAGGTCCTCCTCGGTGAACGGACCACGCTCTGCCGCAGGAGCGAAATCGTAATAGAAACCGTCCTCGGTCGCCGGTCCGAAGGTAATCTGCGTGCCGGGAAAGAGATTCTGCACGGCTTCGGCGAGCACATGCGCATAATCGTGACGGACGAGCTCGAGCGCGTCGGCTTCATCGCGCGACGTGATGAGCGCGAGGCTGGCGTCGCCCTCGAATGGCCGCATGATGTCGCGGACTTCGCCGTCGATCCTCGCCGCTAGCGCAGCCTTGGCGAGGCCCGGCCCGATCGCCGCGGCGACGTCCGCCGGGGTCGATCCCTCGGGCATTTCCTTCACCGAGCCGTCGGGAAGCGCAATCTTGAACATCTTGGTCATTGTGCAGTGCATCTAGCGATGCGCTTGCCGGCTCTCAACTGTAGGCCCGCCCGCAGCAAATGGCTGGCGTAATCTCGATCTTTAGCGCCGGCCTGTCACCCGTTGTAATGTCCAGCGTGCTTGACAAGACGAGAGGGTCTTCGTAAAGCTTCCTTGACTAACAGAGAAGGAAGCTTGTCAAATGATCGCCCGCACCCCCGCCTGGAAGCGCTATAATTGGCGCGTCGTCTGGCTCAGCCTGCTCTACGCGGCATTGCTGATCGCCGCCGTTTACGGCTTCAAGCACAGCCTCGTGCCAACGGTGCTGAAATATCCGATCGCCGCTCTCCCTGCGCTTCCGATTATCGGCATCTTTGCCGCGATCGGCCGCTACCTGGTCGAAGAGCAGGACGAATATATCCGGATGCTGATGGTTCGGCAGACCCTATGGGCGAGCGGCTTGACGCTCAGCGTCGCGACGATTTGGGGTTTTCTCGACAATTTCGGGCTGGTCGGACACGTCGACGGCTATTGGGTCGCGGTCGTCTGGTTCTTCGGCCTCGGAATGGGCGGAATCGTCAACAAGCTGACGGTCGGCGAGGCTGGCTGCTGATGGAAAATCGACTAAGGGTGCTGCGTGCTGAACGCCGGTGGAGTCAGCAGGATCTCGCCGAGAAGCTCGAAGTGTCGCGACAGAGCATCAACGCGATCGAGACCGGCAAGTACGATCCCTCGCTACCGCTCGCTTTCCGCATCGCCGAGCTGTTCGGCCTGATGATCGAGGAGATTTTCGTCTCGCCTTCGCGCCACAGCTCCAAGGCCATTTAGTTCAGGCGGGTTCGCGGCTCAGCGCTTCGTCGATGATCTGTTCCGCGCGCAGGAACAGCTGCGTGTCGACGATCACGCCCGATGCCGCGGCGTTCTCTCGCACTTGTTCCGGCCGCGACGCGCCGATGATCGCCGACGCGACGTTCGGCTCGCGCAGCACCCAGGCGAGCGCGAATTGGGGGAGCGTCAACCCCGCCTCCTCGGCGATCGGTTTCAGCTGCTGGACGGCACGAAGCACTGCAGGCTGCATCAGCCGGTCCATCCACCCGCCCATCTCTTCGCTCGCGGCGCGGGAATCTCGGGGAGGCGGCTGGTCAGGATCATATTTGCCGCTGAGCACGCCCTGTCCTAGCGGCGACCATACGATCTGCGAGATTCCATTTGCGGCACAGAGCGGAATCACTTCGTCTTCGGGCTCTCGCCACAAAAGCGAATATTGCGGCTGGCTGGAAACGAACTTCGCGACATTTCCGGCGCCGGCGAGATCGATTGCCGCCTGGATCCGATCGGCCGGCCATTCCGAGAAACCGATGTAGCGGGTTTTGCCGCCTTCAACCGCCCGGGTCAGGGCTTCCATCGTTTCTTCGAGCGGCGTGTGCGTGTCGTATCGATGGCATTGGTACAGGTCGACATAGTCGGTCCGAAGTCGCCGCAGCGACGCGTCGAGCTGTTTTTCCACCTGGGCGCGGGAGAGGCCAAAATCCGTTTCGCTCATCGGGAAATAGAGTTTGGTCGCGAGAACATAACTGTCGCGCGCACGGCCTTGCAGCGCTTCGCCAAGGAAAGTCTCCGCGGCTCCGCGTCCGTAGACGTTGGCCGTATCGATGAAATTGATCTGCTGCTCGAAGGCTTCATCCAGGCAGGCTCGCGCCTTGTCGGCTTCGACCCCGACCCCATAGGTCAGCCACGACCCCAAAGAGATTTCCGACACGTCGAGATCGCTGTCGCCGAGCTTCCGGTATTTCATCGCTGATTGCTCCTCCGCTAGACGCCCGACTCATGGGCCAGAATGACCTTCAATATATACAGGTCGAAGACTGTTCGATCGCGTATCGCCGACGGAGCGGCAACGCACCGACCCTCGTCTTCTTTCCCGGCTATGCCTCGGACATGGAGGGCGCGAAGGCGCTGGCTCTCGATGCCTTCGCCGAACGCAGCGGTGTCGCGATTTTGCGGTTCGATTATTCGGGCACGGGATCGAGCAAGGGCGCGTTCGAGGATGGAAGGCTCGATCGGTGGCTCAACGAAGCCCTAGCTGTAATCGACGCACTGACCGAGGGCCCGCTGATCCCCATAGGCTCGTCCATGGGCGGATGGATCGCGCTTCATATTGCCCTTCTGCGTCCCGACCGAGTCCGGGCGCTGGTCGGCATTGCCGCGGCGCCGGATTTCACCAACTGGGGTTTCGCGGATGGCGATACCGCGGTGAGGCAGGGCCTCAACCGCAACTTCTGGGAATCGGGCCAGCGCCTCCTCTTGCTCGAGGGCGAGATCGGGATCGACTGCCCGGTTCGGCTGGTTCACGGGGAGCTGGACCCTGACGTTCCGCTCGACATCGCCTTCCGGACCATGCGGGCGCTGCGTTCATCCGATGTCCAGCTTGCAGTGATCAAAGGCGGCGGTCACCGGCTGTCGGAACCGCACGAGATCGAGGCGATCCTGCGAACCGTCAAAGCCTTGCTGGAGCCCGTTTCATGATCCTCCTCATTGCCGCGGCTGTTGCTGCTTCCGCGCCCGCGGCGCAAGCTGCGCCTGCAGCTCCACCGACTGCCGGCTGCCCGGACGTCGTCACGCCCGAAGCGCTCGTCTGCCGCGCACTTCAAGCCCAGAAGGGCGGCAATGCCGAGGCCGCCGCGCAGGCCTTCGAGGAAGCCGCTAAGGCCTCTCCGGAGAAGGATCCGGCGACGGCCAGGATGTTCGCCGCGGCCGGCAATTTGTGGATCGAAGCCAATCAGCCCGGCAAAGCCGCTGTGGACCTCGACAGGGCGTTGAGCCTTCCTGGACTCGAAGCCGAGCAACGCGGTGAAGCCTTGCTTGATCGCGCACGGGCCGCGGAGGCGCAAAACGACATCATCACGGCGCGCACCAAGCTCAACGAGGCCGCGCCCACGGTCGCCGACGATCCCTTCTATTGGTATTTCTCGGCCTCGCTCGCGATCCGCGAACAGGACAGGGGGACGGCGGAGGCCGCCATCGCCAAGGCGCTCAATCTGGCGCCTTCGGACCCGTCGATCCTGTTCGAAGCAGGCCATGTCGCCCATTTCACCGGCGACGATGTCGGCGCTCGGCACTATTGGGAACGCGCCGCGGCCGGCGATCCCAGGGGACCTGTCGGAAAAGCGGCGCAGGATGCCTTGAAGCTTCTTCCCGCGCCGCTCACCGTCAAGACGAACTAGCTTCGCCTAGCCGAGATCGTAGTCGATCGTCGTGACGACCCGCACCTTCTGATAGGGCGAGCTTCCGCCCGACGAGCCGCAATCGTCGCATTCCTCGCCGTCGCGGGCGCCGACCGAGAAATAGCCCTGGCTCGCTGTCTTGATCCGGCCGACCGCAGCGCCGCTGTCGCGAGCGAACTGCTCGGCGCTTTCCCGCGCATTCTTGTTGGCCTCGCCGATCATTTCGGGCTTCAGCTTGTTGAGCCCCGTGAAGGTGTAGCTGATGTTGCTTCCCGAAAGCTCGACTCCATCGCGCAGAAGCTCCGCCTGGCGGGTGTAGGCCGCCTGCGCTTTCATGACATCGTTGGTCCTGAGCTGGATCGAACGGCTGACGACCAGCTTCTGCGGCCCGACGGGCCTCCCCTGGTTGTCGCGTTGCTGCTCGCGGCTCAGCGAGACGTCCGTGTCGGTGACCTCGTTCGCCTTGAAGCCCGAACGCAGGAAGAAATTGCGTACGGCCCGCGCCTGCTGGTCCACCGATTGTTGAACCGAGCCGAGATCCTCGCCCTGGTGCGAGAAGTTGATCGACCAGGTGGCGAGATTGGCGGTGACATCGCGCTCCGAAACGCCGCGCACGGTCACCGACCGATGCTCGGCCATCTTGGAGCGGCGGAGACCGTCCCCAAGCGCATAACCGCTTGTCGTCAGTCCAAATGCAAAAATCGCGACCGCGCCCAAAAGGACGGCACGGCTGTCCTGCAACTTCTGGATCATGTTGATGATACCCTGCGTTCGTCCGCATATACGAGCGGCCACCGGACACTAGCGCCGGTCAGTGCCGCGACGAACCGTGCAAATATAGCGATGAGTTGAGGGAGGCGAAATGAAATTCTTGCATTCGATGCTTCGCGTCTCCGATCCGCAGGCGACTGTTGCATTCTTTCAACTATTGGGCCTCGAGGAGCGGCGGCGGATGGACAATGATTCCGGCCGTTTCACCCTCATATTTCTCGGAGTGCCCGGCGACGAAGGCGGCGAAGTCGAGCTCACATACAATTGGGATCCGGAGACCTACGGCGGCGGCCGCAACTTCGGTCACCTGGCCTATCAGGTCGACGACATTTACGAGACCTGCCGGCGCCTGATGGACAATGGTGTGACCATCAACCGGCCGCCTCGTGACGGGAGGATGGCTTTCGTCCGGACGCCCGATCATATTTCGGTCGAGCTGTTGCAGAAGGGGGCGGCTCTTTCACCCGCGGAGCCTTGGGCTTCGATGGCGAATCAGGGCGAATGGTGAGCTGGCCCGACCGCCGATTTGCCGATCTGGTCGGAACCGAGCACCCGATCGTTCAGGCGCCGATGGCGGGTGCGGGCGGAGTCGATCTTTGCGTCGCCGCAATCGAGGGCGGAGCGCTCGGATCGCTGCCATGCGGCATGCTTTCGCCGGAACAGGTCAGAGACAAGGTTACCGAGGTTCGCAATCGAAGCAGTGGGCCACTCAATCTCAATTTCTTCTGTCATCGCATGCCGGAGGCGGTGGACGATCGAGCGTGGAGACGCCTGCTTCAGCCTTATTATGATGAGTTCGGAGTCCAACGGGATAACGGCGGCGCGCTCCGGCTGCCGTTCGATTCGGCCATGGCCGACCTCGTCGAGGAGGTCCGTCCACCAGTCGTGAGTTTTCATTTCGGCCTGCCCCATGCCGATCTTCTCGATCGCGTGAAGGCGGCCGGAGCGGTCATCCTCGGCAATGCCACAACGGTTGAGGAAGCACGCTGGCTCGATCAACGAGGAGTTCACGCAATCATCGCCCAGGGATTCGAGGCCGGCGGCCACACCGGCCGCTTCCTCGGCCCCGACCCCGCCGAAGCCCTCGGCCTGTTCGCGCTACTTCCACGGATCGTGGACTCGGTGTCGGTCCCCGTCATCGCTGCTGGCGGAATTTGCGACATTCGCGGAATCGCCGCGGCTTTCACCCTCGGCGCCAGCGGCGTCCAGCTGGGTACGGCCTTCCTTCACTGCCCGGAGGCTTTGATCAGCGAGCCCCATCGGGAGGGGCTGAAAGAGGGCCGAACCGTAATGACCAACTTGCTGACGGGAGGATTGGCTCGCGGGATCGCCGGTCGGCTCATCGACGACCTTGGACCCCTCCGCCCGGAAGCGCCCCCCTATCCGCTGGCCAGTGCTGCCTTGGCTCCGATCCGCGCCGCCGCGGAGAAGCAAGGCGAATATGGCTTCGGACCGATGTGGGCGGGGCAGGCGGCTCCGCTGGGGGAAGCGCTTCCGGCCGCCGAACTCACGCGCAAACTCGCCGCCGGCGCGCTGGCGATCCTCCGGCGCGAAGCTTAGGAGGCTCCCATGGAAATCATCGCCGTCCCAGCCTTCACCGACAATTACATCTGGATCGTCCACGACGAGGAAAGCGGCGAGACGGCCGTGGTGGATCCCGGTGACGCTTCCCCTGCCCTGGCGGAATGCGAACGTCGCGGCTGGACGATCACCCAGGTCTGGAACACCCACCACCACTGGGACCACACCGGCGGCAATGCGAAGATCAAGGAGGCGACTGGCGCTTTGGTCTCCGCGCCCGCAGCCGAAGAGATCAGGGTTCGCGATGTCGGCCTTTCCGAGGGCAGCGAGCTCCGCATCGGCAATCACCTCGGCCGGGTGATCGAAATCCCGGGACACACTTTGGGGCACGTCGCCCTGGTGTTCGACGATCCGCGCATGGCCTTCGTAGGTGATACGCTCTTCGCCATGGGCTGCGGACGGCTGTTCGAAGGTACCGCGCAGCAGATGCATCATTCGCTGCAGCGGATCGCGGACTTGCCTGGGGACACCGCGCTTTATTGCGGCCACGAATATACGCTCGCCAATGCGCGTTTCGCCGAGCACGCCGAGCCCGAAAATGAAGCGATTGCGGTTCGATACGAGCGCGTTCGGGCGCAGCGAGAGAAGAACGAGATCACTCTTCCAACGACCGTTTCCGAGGAACGTGAAACCAACCCCTTCGTTCGTGCCACTAACTGGGAGGAGTTTGCGCGGTTGAGAGCCGAGAAAGACAGCTTCCGTTCATGACGGGAACGTCACGATACTCGGTACGCGCGACATATTTAGGAGGTCATCATGCGTGGCATCTCTCTCCTTCTGATCGGCGCAACGATCGCGTCGTGCACGACCACGGTCGGGCCGCCAACCAGGTCCGCTCAGGGTCAGCAGGAATTTGACCGGCTTGTCGCCGGCAAAGTCGCTGGACCGCCGCAAAGCTGCCTGGCGACGTTCAACACCAACGACATGGTCGTGATCGACGATGAGACGGTGGCGTTCCGCCAGGGCGCGAACCGGGTTTACGTCAATCACCTGCAGTCGGGCTGCAACGGCATCGCCAGCGGCTTCAATGCCCTCGTGACCCGTCAATCCGGAGCGTCGAGCCTGTGCCGCGGGGACATCGCCGAATCGCGCAACCTGACCAGCCATTTGACGACCGGCAGCTGCGTATTCGGCGACTTTATCCCCTATACGCGGCGGGGCTGACGTTCATTTGGGGTAGAGCGCCGCAAGGCGCTCGCCATAAGCCTGGTCGATCACATGTCGCCGGATCTTGAGGGACGGCGTCAGCTGCTCATTCTCTATTGAGAAGGGCGCATCGGCGACGATGAAGCGGCGCACTCTTTCGATCACGGATAGATCCGCGTTCACGCGGTCGACAGCGCGCTGCAGCCGCTGCTGGACGTCCGGATCATTGGCGATTTCCTGATCGGGCACGAGCAGGGCGACAAGGTGCGGGCGGCGGTCGCCGTAGACCATCGCCTGCGCAATCTCGTGCTGCAGCGTCAGCATCCCTTCAACCCGCTGGGGCGCGATATTGTCGCCCTTGTCGTTGACGATCAGGTCCTTCTTGCGGTCCGTGATCACGATTCGGCCCTTGGCGTCGAAATGGCCAACGTCGCCGGTTGCGAGCCAGCCGTCCTTTAGCACTCGCGCCGTCTCATCCGGGTTGCGCCAATAGCCGTGCATCACATTCTCGCCGCGCACCATGATCTCTCCGTCCTCGGCGAAACGCACTTCGCAATTCTTGACTGGAGGGCCGACCGTATCCAGCCGGATTCCGACGCCTGGTCGATTGCAGCTGATCACCGGGGCCGCCTCGGTCTGGCCGTAGCCCTGGAGGAATGTGATCCCGATCGATTCGAAGAACATGCCGACTTCGGGGTTGAGCGGCGCTCCCCCCGACACCCAGGCCTTCTGGCGAGCACCGATCTTCGCGCGGATCTTGCGCCGCAGGGTCAGGGACAGGATTCCGTCCATCGGCAGATCCCACGGCTTGAACTTGCCCGCTGCCTTGTCACTGCCGATCTGGAGCGCGCGGTGAAGCAGATACTTCGACAGGCCGCCGCTCGCTTCGAGCGCCTTGATGATTCGCGACCGCAACATTTCGAATAACCGCGGCACGACAACCATGATCGTCGGCTGGATTTCCTCGATATTCGAAGCGAGCTTCTCGAGGCTCTCCGCGTAATAGATCTGCGCTCCAAGCGCGATTGGGAGCATCTGCCCGCCGCTATGCTCATACGCATGGCTCGCCGGAAGGAAGGACAGAAAGATCTCATCGTCCCAGCCGAAATCGTTCGAGATGATGTCGATGCAGCCTTCGAGATTATGAAGGATCGCTCCGTGATGTTGCTGGACCCCGCGCGGAGCTCCGCCTGTTCCGCTTGTGTAGATGATACAGGCCAGGTCGTTCCGTCCGACGCCCGACAAGCGCTGCTTCAGTTCGATGAGATCGCCCTGCCCTGACGCAAGCTCACCCCATTGATGGACATTGACCCCTTCGGGCATCTGGCCCGTGCGGATGTCCTCGATGCCGATGATGTGATGGCATTCATCGGCCATCATCACGGCCGGAATGAGATTCTTGGCAAGCTTCTGCGAGGAGACAATGACGGCGCGCGCGCCCGAATTGCCGAGGATATGGTCGTGATCGCGCGTCGTATTGGTCGTGTAGGTCGGAACTGTGATGCAGCCGGCGGCCATGATCGCCAGGTCAGAGATCAGCCATTCGGGCCGATTCTCGCTGACGAGGCAAACCCGGTCGCCCGGCTGAAGCCCGATACGCTTGAGTGATGCGGCGAGCGCGGCGACCTGCTGTGCCGCTTCGGCCCAGCTCGTGGCCCGCCATTCGCCTTCGCGCTTGGCCCAGAGGAATGGCAGGTCCGCTTTCTCCTGGGCCCTGGTCAGGAACAGTGCGACGAGATTGTCGAAACGTTCGAGCTGCCGCGCCATTTACCCTGCTCCCCTGCGGCGCTTCTTAGCGGAATGCTTTTGAAGCGCCACTCTTCGTCGGCTAGGCGCTTGCTCCATGCGTCTGTATTGTAAGCTCCTCGCCGCCTTCGCTCTCATCGCTGCCGGGTCGTGCGGCACTCTCCCGGCTGCGCAGCCCGCTTCGTCGCATGCCGCAGGCGAGCCCTTCGTCATCGCTGCCAACCCGCTCGCGGCGCAGGCCGGCCTGAACGTGCTGAAGCGCGGCGGCAGCGCCGTCGATGCGGCGATCGCGATCCAGGCCATGCTGAGCCTCGTCGAGCCGCAAAGCTCGGGCATCGGGGGCGGCGCCTTCATGAATTATTATGACGCACGGACCGGCAAGCTGACGATCTATGACGGGCGTGAAGTCGCCCCCGCGCAGGCGACTCCGGGGATGTTCCTCGATGCGGCCGGCAAGCCGCTGCCGTTCGATACGGCCGTTGTCAGCGGTCGCGCGACCGGGGTGCCGGGCGCGGTCAAAATGTTGGCACTCGCCCATGACGAGCATGGGAAGCTGCCGTGGTCGAGCCTGTTCGGCGACGCGGAGCGTGCGGCTGACGAGGGCTTCCTCGTCTCGCCGCGGCTCGAACGGATGATCCATGCCGATTATGCCGAGAACCACGCCCCCGATGTGATCGCTTATTTCTCCAGGCCCGACGGTTCGCTGCTCAACGCGGGCGATCGCCTGGTCAACAAGCCCTACGCCGAGTTCCTTCGCCGTCTCGCCGCGCAAGGTCCGGCGGCGCTTTATTCCGGCTCGACCGCCGCGAAGATTGTCGCGCGCACGCACGATGCGCCCCTCTCGGGTTCGATGACGATGGCGGACCTGGCCAATTACAAGCCGGTCAAGCGCGATCCGGTCTGCGGGCCGTTCCGTGTGTACATTCTTTGCGCCCCGCCGCCCCCATCGAGCGGAGTCGGCCTGATCGAGTTGATGATGATCCTCGACCGCACCGACATCGCCTCGCGAAACGTCAACGATCCGCAGGCCTGGTATCTCTTCGCCGAGGCGAGCCGACTGATGTACGCGGACCGCGACAAATATGTGGGCGATCCCGCCTTCGTCCGGGTTCCCGTCGTCGGCCTGATCGATCCGGCCTACGTCGCCCAGCGCGCGGCGCTGATCGGGCCGACCGCCGGCCCGCCGCCCGCCGCGGGTGTTCCGGCCGAAGCGCCGGTCCCGGCGGGCGCCGACAAGACGCTGGAGCCTACCGGAACCTCGCACCTGATCGTACGGGACGCGGCCGGGAATGTCGTTTCCATGACGACCACTGTTGAGAGCATCTTCGGCACAGGGCGCATGGTCGACGGCTTCTTCCTCAACAATCAGCTGACGGATTTCTCATTCAGTCCAACCGACGGTCAGGGCCGCCCGATCGCAAATGCGGTGGCGCCGGGCAAGCGCCCGCGTTCGTCGATGGTGCCGTCGATCCTGCTGACCCGGGACGGGAAGTTTGTCGGAGCGATCGGATCGGCCGGCGGCAATTCGATCCTCGCCTTCGTCGCCCATTCCCTGGTCGCATCGGTCGATTGGAACATGAGCATGGCGGATGCGCTCGCGGCGCCGAACCTTGTCGCCCGCGGCCCCAATTTCCAGGGCGAAGTGACCAGATTTTCGCCCGAAATCCTTGAGGGCCTTCGTCAGCGCGGGATCGATCTACAGCCAGGCCAGGGCGAGGATTCAGGCCTTACGGGAGTGCTGGTGCGCGACGGGCGCATCGATGGCGCGGCCGACCCACGGCGCGAGGGCGTGATGCTGACCTTGCCTCGCTAGGCGGAGCCGACCAACTCGGAGATGCTCGAATAGCCTTCGCGCTTCAGCCGCTCGGCCAGGCCGAAAGCGATCCGTTTCCCGATATGCGGCCCTTCGTAGACCATCGCTGTGTAGAGCTGGATCAGGCTCGCCCCTGCGCGGATGCGCTCCCAAGCGTCATCGACAGTGGCGATACCGCCGACACCGATCAGCGGAATCTCGCCGCCGCTTGCGCTGCGGAAGTTGCGCAAAGTTTCGAGTGCAAGTTGCTTCAATGGCGCGCCTGAAAGTCCGCCCGCCTCTCTCGCATGCCGCGACTTTAGCGCCGGGCGGGAAATGGTCGTGTTGGCGACGATCAAGGCGTCGATCTTATGATCGATCGCGGCGCGCACGATGCGATCCGGGTCACCGGGCTCCAGATCCGGGGCGACCTTGAGGAAGATGGGCTTGTCGGTGCGCGCCTCGTTCACCGCGGCGAGCAGGTCGCCGAGCGCGCCTTCGTCCTGCAGGCCGCGGAGACCGGGCGTGTTGGGCGAACTGATGTTGATCGTCAGGTATCGCGACACGGCAGTCATCGCGCGGAGGCCCGCGACATAATCGGTGATCCGGTCCGCGCTGTCCTTGTTCGCACCGACGTTGACCCCGATCACTCCGTGCATGTGCGTGCATTCCCGAAGCCGTGCGAACGCAGCCCCCTGGCCGTCATTGTTGAACCCCATGCGGTTGATCACCGCACGATCATCCGCCAGCCGAAACAGGCGGGGTTTCGCATTGCCGGCCTGAGCTTTCGGAGTGAGCGTGCCCACTTCGACGAAGCCGAAGCCCATGCTCAGCATCTGCTCGGCGACCTCGGCATCCTTGTCGAAACCGGCTGCGAGACCCACGGGCGTCGGGAATTCCAGTCCCGCGACCTTTGTTCGCAGGGACGGTGGAAAATCCGGCGGACGCCGAACCGGAAGCAACTTCAGTGCGCCGATCGTTGCCCGATGCGCCCTCTCGGGGTCGAGTGCGAAGGCGACCGGTCGGATGAGAGGATAGAGGTGCACGGCTGTTCCCTTACAGGCCTCCTCCTCGATGGGGGAGGGCCCCTTGGTTGAGTTTTCCCTTCCGAAGGCCTAAATCAGACTGGAAAGCTCTGAATTAAACATGCGCCTGACCCACCTTGCCGATTATGCGGTCGTTTTGATGACCGCCGCCGCTCGCCGGCCGGCGGATTCGCGGCTCAGCGCGACCGAGCTATCCGAGGACACCGGCGTTCCTCTTCCGACAGCCCAGAAGCTTATGGGACAGCTCGCGACGGCTGGACTGCTCTCGAGCTCGCGTGGAGTCGGCGGCGGCTTCACCTTGTCGCGGCCGGCGGCCGAGATCAGCCTCGCCGACATCGTCGAAGCGGTCGAAGGGCCGATCGCGCTCACCATGTGCTCGGACTCGAACAATCACGAATGCATCCTCGACGCCCATTGCCGCGTGAAGCCGCATATCGGGATCGTCGGCAATGCGGTTCGCGGAGCCCTCGGCGCGGTGCGCCTCACGGAGCTTGCGCGATGAACGAGGCCGTCAAGAACCAGGAACTTCGCGACAAGATCGCCCAGGATTATGAGTGGGGCTTCGTTTCCGACGTCGAGCAGGAATTCGCGCCCAAGGGCCTGAACGAAGACACGGTCCGCTTCATTTCCGGCAAGAAGGGCGAGCCCGAGTGGATGCTCGACTGGCGGCTCAAGGCTTATCGCGCCTGGCTGGAAATGGAGGAGGTCAGCTGGGCCAAGCTCGACATCCCCGAGATCGATTACCAGGACGCTTATTATTACGCCGCGCCCAAGGCCAAGCCGAAGCTCGCATCGTTGGACGAGCTCGATCCCGAAATCCGCCGCACCTACGAGAAGCTCGGAATCCCGATCGAAGAACAGAAAGTGCTTGCCGGGGTCGAAGGCGCGGCCAGGGTCGCGGTCGACGCGGTGTTCGACAGCGTTTCCGTCGCCACCACCTTCCGCGAGGAGCTGAAGAAGGCGGGCGTCATCTTCCTCTCCATCTCGGAGGCGATCCGCGAACATCCGGAGCTGGTGAAGAAGTATCTCGGAAGCGTCGTCCCGCAGCGCGACAATTATTTCGCCTGTTTGAACAGCGCGGTCTTCAGCGACGGCACGTTCGTGTACGTGCCCGAGGGCGTCCGCTGCCCGATGGAGCTCAGCACCTATTTCCGAATCAATGCGGAGAACACCGGCCAGTTCGAGCGCACCCTGATCGTCGCCGACAAGGGCGCCTACGTCTCCTATCTCGAAGGCTGCACCGCGCCGATGCGCGACGAGAACCAGCTCCATGCGGCGGTTGTCGAGATCTTCGCGCATGAGGACGCCGAGGTGAAATACTCGACCGTCCAGAACTGGTATCCGGGCGACAAGGAGGGCCGGGGCGGGATCTTCAACTTCGTCACCAAGCGCGCCTTGTGCTCGGGTGACCGATCGAAGGTGAGCTGGACGCAGGTCGAGACCGGGAGCGCGATCACCTGGAAATATCCAAGCTGCATCCTGAAGGGCGACGGCAGCGTCGGCGAATTTTATTCGGTCGCGCTGACGAACAACCGCCAGCAGGCCGATACCGGCACAAAGATGATCCACATCGGCGCCAACACGCGCTCGACCATCATCTCCAAGGGCATCAGCGCGGGCCGCTCGAACAACACCTATCGCGGGCTCGTGCGCGTGCTTCCGCGTGCGGAGAACGTGCGCAACTTCACCCAGTGCGATTCATTGCTGCTGGGCACCGACTGCGGCGCGCACACCGTGCCCTATATCGAGGTCAAGAACCCGACGGCGACCATCGAGCATGAAGCGACGACGTCGAAGATCAGCGAGGACCAGCTCTTCTACGCAATGAGCCGCGGGCTCGATGCCGAAAGCGCGGTTGCGCTGATCGTCAACGGCTTC
>Ga0207674_10001720_pt1 | contig 27998 bp, 20 predicted proteins | sample KBSCornC72_FD_184303 | JGI IMG/M metagenome (GOLD analysis project Ga0207674, IMG submission 184303) | Corn rhizosphere microbial communities from Kellogg Biological Station, Michigan, USA - KBS Corn C7-2 (SPAdes) (version 2) | ecosystem: Host-associated > Plants > Roots > Rhizosphere > Soil ...
TCCCCCATCCAGAGACAAGGTATGTCCGGTAATAAAATCGGAGGCCGGCGATGCCAGAAAGAGAGCGGCGCTCATCACCTCGTCCGGCTCTCCGATGCGCCCCAGCGGAATTCGCTCGACCAGCTTCGCCGAGAACTCCGGATCTCGTAACATCGCGCCAACCTGCTCCGTCCGGATAAAGGTCGGTGCAATCACATTCACGTTGATCCTGTGCGGCGCCCACTCGGCCGATAGCTGCTTACATAAAGTAATCAAGCCGCCCTTGGCCGCGCAGTAGGCTGCATACCCTCGGCCGCGCAGAGCGAGCGTCGAACGCACCGAGCCAAGATGAATCTGCTTGCCGCCCTCTCCCTGCCGGATCATATGGCGTGCTGCGGCCTGCGCCTGAAACATAGCGCTCTTGAGATTGACCTCGTAGACGTAGTCAAACATCTCCTCGGTAACCTCTTCGGCCTTCTCCTCCCGGTTCAGTCCCACGCAGTTCACAAGAATGTCGAGACGGCCGAAGTGAGCGGCCGCCTCGTCCACCATGCGCCGCGTGTCAGCGACGGAGGTGGCCTCAAAGGCGACCGGCAACGTCTCGTAGCCCTCGGCGGCGATGGCCTTGGCGCAGGCGATGGCTCGCGCCTCATTGTGACCTGCAATAGCGATCTTCGCGCCGGCGGCCGCGAGTCCCCGGCAGACAGCTTCGCCGATGCCGCCATAGCCGCCTGCAACCAGTGCAACTTTGCCATCGAGCCGGAACAGCTTATCCATAGCGCTCATCGCGTCTCTCCTCTTTCTCCTTGGGAAGCGGGATCATTGGGATGAGAGGCAAGCGGGTGCACCGTGATCGTCAGATATTTGAACAGCGGCAGAGAGGCCAACGCGTCATGAAGTTGATCGCAATCGTCGGCCTTCCAGATGCCCCAGTTCTCCCGGCGTCCCGGCACGCGCCACAGGCGAAGCAGTATTCCCTGCTCGGATAGCTCACGCGCCCGCGCGGCCTCCTGCAGGCGCAGAACTTTTTCCGCTTCATCGCCTCCCTCTATCGAGGGAGCAACCGCCATGTGCACTAAGAACTCCAAGAACTTCTCCTGTCTGGCATCAGGCCCGCTCCTCTTTTACCGGCAGCAACTGGCGAACTTCCGTGACAACCTTGTCGACATTCGGCAGAAGCGCGCGCTGCAGAATTGGAGCAGCCGGCATTCTTACGTCCGGAGTTGCGAGTCGAACCGCACTGATCGGAAGATCGCCGTCAAATAACTCGTGCAGTCTCGCGATGATCTCGGCACCGAAGCCTCCCGTTTGATTTGCCTCGTGCAGCACAAGCACTCTTCCTCCCGCACTCTTGACGGCAGCGCGCAATCCCTTGCTGTCGAGCGGACAGAGCCAGCGCAGATCGAGCACGCCAATATCCAGGTCCTCGTCGGAAAGTTTTGCCGCCGCTTCCAAAGCAACAGAAAGCATAGTGCCCCAGGTGACAATCACTGCGTCCCGACCCGTCTTGTGCAGCCGGGACTTGCCGATCGGCTCTATCTCGTCGGTGTACCGAACAGCTCCGGTCGTCTGATAGAGCGCCCTCGATTCAAATACGATACATGGGTCCGGCGTCGCAGTCGCGGTGCGCAAAATGTCGTAGGCATCCTGCGGCGTCGCGGGGATCGCGATCCTCAGGCCGGGAATATGCGCGAGCAGCGCTTCGAGGCTCTGGGAGTGCTGGGCACACGATCCGGGCGTCGCTCCCTGCTGCGTGCGAACGACCATGGGAACGCACGATCGCCCCCCGGTGATGTAGCGAACATTGGCAGCCTGGTTGATGATCTGATCGAGAGCGACCAGCATGAAGTCAGCCCACATGATCTCGACAATCGGCTTCATCCCCATCACGGCAGCGCCTACCGCGGAGCCGAGAATGGCGCTCTCCGAGATCGGCGTATCGAAGACCCGTTCCGCGCCATAGGTTTTTTGCAGACCTCGCGAAGCGCCAAAGATGCCTCCGGCAAACCCGACGTCCTCGCCGTAGAGCAATACCTCCGGGCGCGCCGCCAGCTCCCGGGACAATGCTTCGTTGATTGCCTGTATATAGCTGACTGTTTTTTCCTCGACGCCTTTCGTTTTCTGGCCGGGATTTACCTGCGCGTCCAGCGCGGCCCAGACATGCCTGGCCGCAGCGGCTGGATCGGGAACAGGAGAGGCGAGCACTTCAGCCTGAGCCTCATCCATCTCGTCCTTCACGCTTGACGCCAGTTCGTTCAACTCGTCCCGGCTTGCCAGCCCTGCGGCAATCATTTTTTCGGAAAAGGTGAGCAGAGGATCGCGAGCCCGTGCCTCGTCGCGGTCTTCCTTCGGGCGGTAATGCTCAATATCGCGGTTGTAGTGGCCCCACAATCTTGGCACGCGGCACTCGATCAGAACCGGACCATGACCTTGCCGGGCGCGATCTGCCGCCTGCCTCACGGTATCGCGCACGATCAGCGGATCGGTACCGTCGATAGTCACGCCCTGCATGCCGTAGCCGTTCGCCCGCTGAGCGACTCTGTCGATCTTGAACGTCTGCGAGGAGGGTGTCAGCTCCGACCAGCGATTGTTTTCGCAGACGATCAGGACCGGCAGACTGCGTGCCGCGGCAAAGGCCAGCCCCTCATGCGTCGATCCCTGGTTGAACGCTCCCTCGCCCAGCGACACGATAACGACTTGGCCATTGCCATGGGCCAGATTCGCCGTCGCCACACCACAGGCGATAGGAAGGCCGGCCCCGACGATGGAGTTCTCTCCGACAAAGCGCCGGTCCGGCGCCATCATGTACGCCGAGCCGCCGCGACCTCCGTTAATACCGATACTCTTGTGGCAGATCTCTCCCAGAACTTCGACAACCGACAGGCCCGAGGCCAGCGCCCATCCATGCCCGCGATAGGTTGCGATGACCTGGTCATTTTTGCCGAGACCCGCAAGAGCCCCGACCGGAACCGCCTCCTGGCCGGCGCAAAGGTGTACTGATCCGACAATCTGCGGCGGGATTGCCGTGCTCAAATTCAGTGATCTCTGTTCGAGTTCCCTGATGAGGAGCATCTCCCTCATCAGCGCAATACAGGCAGAGCGATCGCCATTTTTGATAGCGGAGGTGCCCGATGCAGAAGCAGTCATTGCTCATCCTTCATAAAAAGTCGCTCAATCGCGATCAAAAGCCGAATCTGCAATTCACCAAAGCATGGTGCAAGTGGCGTATGAGATCCAGAACTGGGAAAAGACCTTGCCGCACGTTGTGAAGGTGCGGCAAGGCAATGGTTAGAAGCTGGCCCTCAGGCCGAATTGGATCTGCCTGGGAGTAGAGCCTGAAGCCAGTCCGGTAATTACTCCAAAGCCGTTCGCTCCATAGGTCGTTCCCGGCAGGCCGTAGTTCTGGATGTTGAAGACATTGAAGAACTCCGCCCGGAACTGAAGCGTAGCCTTCTCCGCGAAGCTGACTCCCTTCATGAGAGAGAAGTCGACATTGTCAAAGGGCATTCCCGTAATGATTCCCCGCCCGGAGTTACCCCACACATTCTTGATGGACTCAAAAGCATCGGTGTTGAATGCCTCTTTGAAGGTGGGATGAGCGACCTTGACCTTCGCCCCTGCTTTAACGCTCGCTCTCGCGTATTTCTGTGTGCCGGTGTTACCGATGTTGGCGGGATCGGTAGCGTTATCGGGGAAGGTAAGCGGAGGGCCGGAGTGAGCGGAAAGACTCGTGTTCGCCTGCCAGCCGCCAGCCAGGTAGGAGGCAAAGCCGTGATTGAGAAATGGCTTGCCCTTTCCGAAAGGCAACTCATACAAGGCCCAGCCATAGACGATGTGAGCAATGCTATTCGCCGAGAGGCCGTAGTTCTGGCTCAGGTCATAGTAGTTCTGCACCTGCGAACCACCTGCCGGACCGTTCTCCGTGTTGTACATACCGCTGGCTCCGTTGTCGAGCGACTTGGACCAGGTATACCCGGCACCCAGCGCGAAGCCATTGCTCATGCGCTTCTCGATCTTCGCCTGCAGCGCGTTGTAATTCGCTGTGCCGCGGTCGGTGATCATGATCTGCGAGCCGGCCCACGGGAATGGCCGGTGAACGCCGGCATCGCCGGGCTCAGCGGAGTTGTTCGACAACCCTGTCAGGGGCAACCGTCCGTTGACACTTCCCACATACGCGATGGAGCCCACCAGGTTCGAGCGCATCTCCTTCTGGACCTCAACGTTCCACTGATGAGAGTAGTGATTCTTCATGTGCGGGTCGTAGTACCACCCGGATTGATGGAAGGGCTCTGCAACCGCAGGTAGCGCATCCGTGTTGCTCAGCGTTGGTGTAATCTGCGCCATCGTCTGCACAGGCAGATTCGGGTTGTTGAAGACCAGAGGAAGGGAGGCATTGGACGGCCATGCCAGCAGCCGGTCGCGGACGGTTTGGATCGCGCCCTGCAGGTTGTCATAGACCATGCCATATCCCGCCCTCAGAACCGTGGTCGAATCCAGCTTGTAGGCCACTCCAAACCTGGGGCCGAAGTCCGTATAGACTCCGTCGGGCCCGAGGTTGGGATTCTCCGCCGGCACTACGTGAGCCGCCAGAAGCGCATCGTTCTCCGGCGTGGTGTGAGGGATGCAAGGCGCAAAGATTCCCTTCGACACATCGCAGGGCGGCGGCAACTTTCCGCCGGATACGATCCAGTTGCCCGTGTTCGGGTCCATCATCGCCGCGTTTCCGATCAGCAGGCGAGGCGACGATTCGCCATCCCAGCGCAGACCGGCATTGATGGTCAGGCGCGGGGTTGCCTTCCAGGAGTCCTGGATATAGGCCGCGCTCGAATAGACGCGCACGGCGTTATTCGGCTTCTGAAAACGTCCGTTGTGAGGCACTCCCAGAAGAGCTGAGGCAGCAGAAATACCGGTGGTGCTCGTATTCTGCGGGTCCGCCGTCTCCACCGCATCGAAGGTAAAGCTCGCGCCGCCAAACTGGTTTCCGGACTGCCCCTGCGTCATCTCCGGAATGATCTGCTGGAATCCAAACCGTATCTGATGGTTGCCGCGAATCCACGTGATGTTCGCAGCATAGTTGAATGCGTGCGTGGTTGATCCGGCTGGGCCGCTTCCGCCTACTCCCGAATACCCGCCGTTGAGCCCAAAGCTCGTATGGCCATAGACCGACTCCACCCCGGGATAGCCGGAGGGCGCCGTGACTCCAATCGGCTTCGTCTCGGTCACCGCATTGAACCTGCCGCCATAGCCGACCCTGGCGTCCAGAATCAGGGTTGGGGAGAAGACATGCGTATAACCGCCTCCGTAGTTTCTGTTTGATGTCGAGCCGAAGTTTGCAAGATGGAATTTGCTGGGGGTGAGATTGGCGCCGGACAGAAGACTGTAGCGGAACCACAGCATGTTGTTCGAGCCGAAGTTCTGATCGATGCGCCCGTTGTACTGGTTGGCATTATCCGTGCCGACCGCATTGAGGAGCGTATTTGGCCCTCCCGGCGTCGTCGGAGTGAAGTTGGGAGTATCGCCGTAATTTTTGAGAAAGGCCTGGGCGATCGGATCGATACGGCTTGCCGGGACGTGGTGGCCATCGCCCAGAAGCTGCCGTGTGTATACCGAAGTACCCGTGGTCGTAAAGGGGTCGTAGAGGAGCGGCACAATCTTCTGCTTTGTGACCGGGTCCGTGGTGAGAACGGACGAATTGGTAAAATCGCCATCCAATTCTGCCGCCGTCGGAGAGACATACGTGGCTCCCGCGGCCTTCGAGTATCTCCAGCCCTCATAGGCGAAGAAGAAGAAGGTCTTATTCGTCCCGTTGTAGAGCTTGGGAATGATGACCGGACCTCCGATCGTTCCGCCAAACTCGTTCTGACGGAAGGACGCGGGTGGTATCGGCTTGTTTCCCTTGAAGTCTGTAAACGGGTTGCGGGAGTCGAAGGCGTTGTTGCGCAGATACTCCCAGATGACTCCGTGATACTTGTTCGTGCCCGACTTGGTCACCATGTTGACGACGCCGCCCAGGACGCCGCCAAACTCGGCCACGTCGTTATGCGACTGGACCTTGAACTCCTGGATCGCGTCGACGATCGGAGGGATGTCATACGATCCGCCCATGGCTCCGGTGTTGATGATCCCGTCCATGAAATAAACATTCTCGCGATTCCACTGGCCCTGCACGGAGGGAGAGATCAACTGGGCGGTCGGCAGGCCGGGCGCGGCCAATCCCGAACCGTAGTTGAGCGACTTGGTCTGCGAGTAGTTCACCGCGTTGACGCCGGGCGCGAGCGTTAGCAGCGACGTGAAGTTTCTTCCATTGAGCGGCAGCTCGTTGACCGTGCGCTCCTCGACCACGGTTCCCATCTCGGTCGAGGACGCCTGCAGCAGCTCGGCCGATGCGGAGACATTGACCGTCTCCGATACCTGCCCGACCGGCATCCTGAAATCCTGGCTGGCGATCTGGTTGACGTCGAGCCGGAGTTCGGGGCTTGCCGCCGACTGAAAGCCGGTCTGCGACGCGGTGATCTTATAGTTTCCCGGCGCCAGAAGCGGGAAGAGATAGAAGCCCTCGCCATTGGTCGTGGTAGTTCTACTCAAACCGCTCTGCGAGTTGACCAGGGTCACCTTCGCGCCGACCACAACGGCTCCGTTCTCGTCGGTAACGTGGCCATTGAATTGGCCGGTGGCCGTCTGTGCGTTCGCGGTTGTGCAAAACGCGAGGAGCAGAGCGCAGCAGGCTACGGCTCGGATCGAGGCGCGAAGCAGCCGGGCCAAGCCGGACTGGGCGCTCTCGGGGTGGGTGTTCTCGAACATATTCGCTCTCCAAAGGAAACTTTTCATCTTCGCTCCTTGAACTCGCCCCGATATCCAGCGGTACGAGATTCGTCGATTCAGGATGTTGCATCGTGCTTCTGTGATCGCTGTGCTGACTGCTTTACGTCCTTTGCTCAATCACCACGGAACTCTGCCGGAGGCTGGCGTTGCCGCATAAGTCTTTTTTTGAGGTCTTTCGATTGAAATCGTCTATTTCGAAGGTGCTGTCCTCAGAACGCCCAATGTATAGCGACCTTCAGATTCGCTTGTCAAGAGAAAAATATCTTTATTTGATTTAGATATCAAAATGTGATGATTAATGAAATGCAGACCCTCGCAAACAGGGTAAAGTGCAACCTTGTGAATGATTTCGTCCGTCGAGGGTCTATTCATGGAGGAATAGATCAATAGTTCAATCGCAATTGGGTTGTCAATAAAAATATTTGTATATGAATACATGTGCATTATTTGATACTTTTAGCGAGAGATCAGGCCTGCCTGGATCTCTCCTTGTAAGGGCCGAGGAACCACGAAAGGTCGATCCGTCCCGTCGCCAGCCAGACCGGCAGGACAGCATTCGATGTTTCGAGGTACGGTGTCTTTGAGGACTCACGGCCAGCCGACGCCGTCTTCCGATGCCCTGATGTCCCTGATTGCTATGGATCAAACAATGCCACTCCGCAATGCTCGACACGTTCCCATCGGACCCATCGCCGTCTGCAAGGCTTGGCTGCCTGTGCTTATCGTGCTCATTGGGGGCCTGTTTCTCCGGCCTTCGCCTGCCTCGGCACAACCGCCGGCGAAACGTTCCCATGCGGTCTCGGCGTCCGCACTGCTGGATAAAGCAAAGGCCATGATTGTCGCCGACGATCCGCAGGGCGCGCTCTCGATTCTGGAGCAGGCCAGGCCCGGGTCCTCGTTCGACAGCGACATTCACGCCATGAAAGGCGTCTGCCTGGCCATGCTGGCAAAGCCCGTCGAGTCGGCGCGCGAGTTCGATCAGGCGATTGCGCTGCGCCCGAACTATGCCCCGACTTACTTCTCTGCCGGCCTGGCCTTCGCAACCTTCAACAATCTCGACCGCGCGCTCGACCGGCTCGCTACCGCGCTGCGCCTCGACCCGACGCTGCCGGGCGTGCGCTTCAACTATGCGCTTGTGCTTGCCCGCGCTGGCCGCTTCGCCGAATCGGAGAAGCAGGTTGACTTGGAACTGGCGGCCAACGGCTCGAATACGGGCAATGCGCTCGATCTTTGGCGCCTGAAGGCCCGCGATGTCTACTACCAGAAGAAGTGGCCGGAGACGCTCACGGCTTACGGCAAGGTATTGGAGCTTTCGCCCGGTTCCGCCGAGGCATACTCCGCCATGGGGGAGGCGCTCTACTCGCTCAATCGTTCGCAGGAGAGCATGACGGCACTCGAAAAGGCAGTGGCGCTCGATCCGCAGGACGGCGCGGCTCATGCCTTGATCGGGAAACTCTATCAAAGCGAGAACCGGCAGGATGAAGCAATCGCGGAGTTCGAGCTTGCGCATCGGCTGGTGCCCAGGGATCGCGAGGTCGTCTACCGTTTATTCCGCCTCTACAACAAAACCGGGAATGAGCAGGATGCAGCCCGTATTAAGAAGGACCTGGACGCCTTGATGACGGCCAGCAGCGGACAGGCGGATAACGAGCGGAAGGCCGTCGCCCTGAACAATGAAGGCATCGAACTTGAGAACAAGGGAGATGTCCTCGGCGCTTTGGATCGTTACGATCAGGCGGCAAAGGCAGATGTCACCAACCCAGTCTTTCAGCGCAATGCCGCGCTTCTGCTCTGCAGGATGGGCAGGCCTCAGGAGGCCATTCGCAGACTGGACGACATTCTCTCGGTCGACGCGGATGATGCCAGGGCGCTACAAATACTTGCGGTCGCGAAGGAACTCGCCGCCGGCGACCTCGCAAAAAAGGATGCATTGCCGGCGGCCCAGCGTTCCAATTTCTAAAATCGTCAGGAGCGGCCTGCCGGATAAAAGGACTTCTGATCGGAGCCGCGAATGCCATCGGCGGCGAGGGCGTGTTGAACCCACGCATCCCACGTGAATCTCTCCTTCTCCTGCTGCCACCTGGCCTCTGGAAGCGCCTGCAGAACGGCCCAGGGCACGTTGGGGATACCAGCGCCGAGCGCCCTGATTCCGCCTTCGCGGTCTTCGGCGGCATAGCCGTTATTGATGTGCGCTCCCGTAGCTTTGGCCCATGCGCTGATATGAGTCGTTCCCATTGCGTTGATTTTTGCCGCGGTCCAGTTGGGGAAGTGGAGTTGCTCCTGCAACCAGAGAGCGGCCGGACGCGTTACCCAGCTTGGCCGATGGCCCACCCCGGTGAAGAAGCGGCTCTGTGGAAGATTGGCGCGAGTGCCGGTCAGAGCGGCTATGCGTGTATTCAGATCCGCGAAGAACGGCTTGAAGTGATGCGGCCGCGCGACGAGCGGGTCGACCGTGCCGTTGAGGATGAGGGTCGTTCCGCTGCGCTGATGCAGCGCGTAGAGGATCGCTGCTTTGTCCGGCAGAAAGCTGAGTGCGCGATAGGGTCCGGCCTGGCACATGATCTTGCTGCTGCGATCCCACGAGCCCATGTTGCCGTCGAGGTCGCCGCCGCCGGAGAGCACCAGCACACGGATGCGCGGGTCGACCGCGCCCGCGATGGCCGAGATGAAAGAGCCCATCGAATAGCCAAGGACAGCGATGCGTCGAGCGTCCACATCAGGCCGCTGCGAGAGATAGCTCACCGCCTGCATGACGTCGGTGACCATTAGACCGCCCATGCGCTCCGGCGAATGCGGCCCTTTGATGACGGTGTCGTGCTCCCGGGTCTCGGACTTCCTCTCGCTATTGCGCTCGTCCTCGCCGATGGGATCATAGGTGACGACGACCGCTCCGGCGCGCGCGTAGAGGATGCCGGTGTAAAAGGCATACCACGAGGTCTTGTCGCCGCCGTGTCCATCCACCACCACCATCGCCGGGAGCTTCCCCTCGGAGTGCGCGGGCCGGTAGACGATGGCGGGGATGCGCATGCCGAAGTGTGTCCCATAGGTCACTCGTTCCGCGATGACACCGGCAGCCGGAGAGAACATGCCATAGCTTTTGGGTGCGAGCGTCGGCAACGGATTGGAGATGAAGAGCGCCGACTTGATCTGCGTTCGCCATTGATCGAACTGCGCCGCGGTTGCCGGGGTCTTCACCGGCCCTGGCGTGTCAAAAGGGAAGCGGGGATTGGCAGGGTTCGGACGGGAAGAGAGAATCTGGGCCTGAAGCAACGGCGCTAAAACAGCCAGCAGCAGAACGCAGGCACAGCGAAGCCATCGTGGACCGGAGATTCGCGCATTGTGACCGAATGGCATCGCTGAAATAAATCTAATCCAATCGATGAGTCAGGCGCCCGCTCCGATCAAATCAGATCACCTCGACCGTATCGCGTAGCCTCAACTCTTCTTCCGATTGGGAGTAACGGCTGCTCAGAACATAGCGCGCCCGCTCCGCATCGAATTGCCCCTCCCATCGCGCAACGACGATGGTGGCGACTCCGTTGCCGATCAGGTTGGTAAGCGATCTCATCTCGGACATGAAGCGGTCGACACCCAGCAGTAGCGTGATCCCGGCAACGGGAATCGTGCCCAGCGCGGCAAGCGTAGCGGCAAGGGTGATGAAGCCTCCGCCCGTGACCGCCGCGGCTCCCTTGGAGTTCAGCATCAGGACGAAAAGGACGAAGACTTCCTGCCCCAGCGTCAGGTGGGTGTTGGTCGCCTGCGCGATGAACAGCGCCGCGATGGTGAGATAGATGGAAGTGCCGTCGAGATTGAAGGAGTAGCCTGCGGGAACCACCAGGCCGGTGATCGTCTTCGAGCAGCCCAGGTTCTCGAGCTTGACCATAATTCCCGGCAGCGCCGTCTCGGACGAAGAAGTGCCGAGGACAATCATCAGCTCCTCGCGGATGTAGATCAGAAATCGCCAGAGATTGATCCCGTTGAAGTAACAAATCAGGCCAAGCACAATCGCGACGAAGCAGATGCTGGTGATATAGACGCACAGCATCAGCTTGGCCAGCGAGAGCAGCGTGACCACGCCGTACCTCCCCACCGTGAATGCCATCGCTCCAAAAGCCCCGATCGGCGCGGCTTCCATCACAATCGCAATGATCTTGAAGACGACATGCGAGAGCGAGTGAGCGAGATCGACCAGGCGCTTTTCTTTGTCCAGCGACGCCAGCGCAATGCCGCACAGAATCGCCAGCAGAAGCACCTGCAGAATCTCGCCGTTGGTAAACGCGCCGACAAAGGTCTCGGGAATGATGTTGAGAAGAAAGTCCGCGGCACCAAGATGGCTGCCCTGCGAGGCATACTTCGCCACCGCGCTCGCATCCAGCGTCGCCGGATCGATGTTCATCCCACTGCCCGGTTGAAGCAGCTTGGCGACGCCCATGCCGATCAGCAGCGCCAGTGTTGTTACTGCTTCAAAGTAGAAGAGTGCCTTCAATCCCACACGGCCCAGCTTGCGCGTGTCTCCCACGCTGGCAATGCCGACCACAACGCTCAGGAAGATGACGGGAGCGACCAGCATGCGGATGAGCTTGATGAAGCCGTCGCCGAAGGGCTTGAGATACTGCGCAAACTGGGGATAGAAGATGCCCGCGAGAATGCCGAGGACGATGCCGACCAGCACCCGGAAGTAGAGGGTGCGGAGGAAGGCATAGCGCTTTCGCGGCGTCGTCGTCAAAGGAGTTCTCCTCGCTGTCGCTAACCACCCACGCGAGCTACCGTGAATCATATATAAATCGCCGCCATCTCAACCAGCAGCGACGAACCTGACGATCGGGACTCAGGCTTTTACAACGACGTGCTTCTTAATATAGTCAGGGTCGATATCGAGCCCGAGGCCTGGCCCGGTCGGAACCTTGATGACACCATCGGCGTTGCTGCGCAGCGTGGAGGTCTCGCAGTGGTAAGGAAGGCTGTTGTTGAACTCCTTGAACTCGTGATACGGGCCTGAATTGGGGATCGCCGAGATGAAGTGCATCATGTAGACGTAGCCGAGGCCTGTGCTCGAGATATGAGGAATGGTCAGCTTGCCCATGGCGTTAGCCATACGCGCCACTCTCATACAGCGAACCATACCGCCGAAGTAGAACATATCCTGCTGCGTGATCGCCAGGCCATTGTTGGCGATCAGCCAGCGGAAGTTGTGCGTGCTCGGCTCCTGCTCACCGCCGGCAATGGGAATCTTCAGGGCGTCGGCGACCTGTTTGGTCTCCTCGTACCAGTCGAACGGCACCGGCTCCTCGAAGAAGGCGTACTTGTACTCCTGCATCAGCTTGCCGATGGGAATCGCCTCGGCGACGTTGTAAGAGCCGTTGGCGTCGGCGGAGATGTACATCTCGTCGCCGAAGGTCTTGCGCACCAGCGGAATCAGCTTTTCGCTTCGCCCCACCGGCGTTTCAGGATGGCTCATGCGCCCGCCAACCTTGAACTTGATGGCCTTCGCCTTCGAGATTGCCACGTCCCGCTTCAGGTGATCGATGGTCTCTTCGGCTGTGATGTAGCGCTCGCCGTTCGCCTGGTAGACGGCGATGTTCGGGTTGTAGATCTTGTCGCCGATCAGCAACCCGATCGACTTGCCCGACATGCGCCCCAGCATATCGAGGATGGCAAATTCAATGGTGGCCAGCGGAACCCAGATTGCAAGTCCTGTCGCCTTGTAGTTGGATTGGTAGACCGTTACCTCCTCCAGCAGATCTTCCAGATTGAGCGCGTCCTTCCCAATGAAGAAAGGCTGCATGCGCTTCACGAAGATAGGATAGAGCGATTTCATCTGCTCGGAGTTCGAGATGGAGATGCCCTCGGCGCCGTCTTTGGAGCGAACCCGGCAGAGATAGCTCTTCTCATAGTGCAACAGCTCCAGAGACTCAATAATGACAGGCGTTTTAAAGAACTCTCGCCGCAACACCGGCTGCTTGAGAATCTCGTCGAGTTTGGCATAATTGGGATTCTCCCCAACCCGGCAGGGTTTGCTCTGCGCCGCTGCCGGAAGGGCTGCGGCGGCACCGGCAGAGATTGCAGTCTTCAAAAGGTTGCGACGGCTCGTTTGCATGGTGAATTTCTCCAGAGGATTGGTTTCTATGGCTATGACGATTCCGGAAGAAGGATGGACGCAGCCTACGGATAAAGAAGGCAAAGATCGCCGACTTGTTCCATCATAGAGATGGACAGGATAGAGACTGACAAAAGCAAAGAAGGAGGAAGATCAGAATGACCAACGAACTGGAAGGAAAGATAGCGGTGGTCACCGGGGCAGCACGCGGAATTGGTCGAGCAATCGCGCTTGAACTGGCCGGGATGGGCGCGACCACGGCACTTCTGGCCCGCGACCAGAGCGCATTGCAGGCGCTCGTCGAAGAGATCGCCGCATCCGGCGGGCAGGCGGCTGCCTTTGCCTGCGATCTCACTGACTCCGCCGCGCTGGAGAAGACGACTGCCGAGATCCTCGACCGATTCAAGCGTTGCGACATCCTCGTCAACAATGCGGGCATCGGAATCATGGGCAAGCCGCTCTACCAGACTTCGCCCACCGATTGGGAGCGCACCATGAAGACGAACCTGCGTGCTCCCTTCCTTCTGCTGCGCGCCTTCGCTCCTTCCATGATCGAGAGCGGCGGAGGCCACATCGTCAATATCTCGTCGCTCGCCGGAAAGAATCCGTTGCCCAATGGAGCCGCCTACGCCTCGTCCAAGTGGGGACTGAATGGAATGATGATCTCCGCCGCCGAGGAACTGCGCGCCCACAACGTGCGGGTGTCGATCGTCTCGCCGGGATCGGTAGCCACGCACTTCGGCGGCTCGGGCGACGATCCCAGGGCGGCACGGAAGATTCAGCCCACCGACATCGCCCGCGTCGTCCGCATGATCGTGACGCAGGAGCCGCAGTGCTTCATCAGCGAAGTTCTGGTGAGGCCGACCACTAAATAGCCACAAGCGGGCTAGAATAACTTCAATATTTCTGTGAGGCAACGGAACAGGTCACGTAGCATCGCATCTCACTCGTAACGCAGGAGCGACTATGACGAATTTCAAAGCGTTAATGACTGCCGTACTCATGATATGCACCACCGGAGCGCTGGCACAGGCCCCGGCCGCGCCACCCCAGAACACGCCCGGACTGACGCTGACCACCTCGGCCTTCGAGGACGGCGGCATCATCCCGAACAAGTACACCATGGCCGCCGAGGGCACAGCCGTCTCGCCGAAGCTGTCGTGGGACCACGTACCCGAGGGCACGGTCAGCTTCGCCCTTATCCTGCATGACCCGGACACCTCGCTCGCGAAGAGCACCAACGAAGTCCTGCACTGGATGATCTTCAACATTCCCGGAACCGCGCGCGAGCTTCCCGAGGGTGTGCCCGCGGAGCCCAAACTGCCGGACGGCTCGATCCAGGCGCTGAACACGAGGAAGGGAGTCGGCTACATGGGAATGGGAGCGAGAGCGCCCGGACCCTATCATCACTACACCTTCGAGCTGTTCGCGCTCGATACCAAGCTGGACCTCGGCCCCGACGCCACGCAGGCCGACGTGATGAAGGCGATGGATGGGCACATCCTGATGAAGGGCGTGCTTGTAGGCCGCTTCCACCGTCCATAAAAACAGCGCGATGCCCTCCCGGTTCGCCTCGACCGGGAGGGCATCGCGTCTTCTACTCGGCTGCGTCCAACGTCTTTTTGGGGTCGACGAAGAGCCACGCCACCGCGCCCATCAGCGCCAGCGCCGCCGAGATGCGGAAGGATGCGCTCCACCCCATCCGCGTAGCCACCACCGGCGTCAGCGAGGCCGTCACCGCGCCGCCGATCTGCGCACCCATATTCATCACTCCGGACATGACGCCGGACTGCCGACCGGCGATATCCGCGCTCACCGACCAGTAGGAACTCTGCGCGAAGTACAACACGCCCGCACCCGCCGCCAGCATCACGCTGGCCAGTTGCGCACTCGCAACCACCGGCCCGAACCAGAGCAGGACTCCCGCCAACGCGAGGGACACGGCTCCGACACCGCACCTGCCCCAACGCAGCCCGTGCCGGCGTGAGATCCAGTCGTTGGCCATGCCGCCCGTGGGTGAGGCTATGGTCATGCCCAGAAACGGCAGCATGGCGTAGAGTGCGCTCGACTTCAGGTCCAGCCCCCGCGCCTCCGCCAGGTAGATATAGAACCAGGCAAAGAAGATCCATGCCACGTAGCCGAAGGAGAAATAGCTGAGGGTCAGCGCCAGCACCTCTCTGCTTCTGAAGAGCCGCGCCCAGGCGATCGACGGAGCATGGGCTTTGCCGGGAACCGGCTCAGGCTCACTTCGACTGATAGTAATCCCCTGCTGAATATGAGCAAGCTCTGCGGGGGAGACCATCGGGTGCTCCTCCGGCGTGTCACGCGCGATCAGGTACCAGATCAATCCCGCGATTACGCCCACCACCGCGCTGAACCAGAACGAGGCCCGCCATCCGTAGTGCATGATGATCCAGGTAAGCAGAGGAGGCGTCAGTCCCGCGCCCGCGCCAACTCCGGCAAAGATCCAGCCATTGGCCCGGCCCCGCTCCTCGACAGGTATCCAGTTCGCGACGAACTGGTTTGACGCAGGATAGATGACCGCTTCTCCCACCCCCAGCGAGAAGCGAATCACGATCAGCAGCGCCAGCGCCCCACCGATCTTCGGCGAGATGACCGCCGTCATGGCTGTGAAGACGCCCCACCACATCACCCCGAACGTCAGCACGCGCCTTGGGCCGAAGCGCGTCGCCAGCCAGCCGCCAAGGACCTGAGACGCGGCATAGCCGATGAGGAACGCGCTGAAGACCCAGCCCAGGCGCACATTGCCCAGCCCGAACTCCTGACTGATGTGCGCGCCCGCAATCGAGATATTGGTGCGGTCCAGATACGCGACGGCGCTCAGCAGAAACAGCCAGAAGACGAGCAGGGACCGCACCTGCAACTTGCCCGGAAAACCCATCAGTCACAACCTCGTCTTCTTTAAATTCGCCGTGTTTAAATTCACCGTGCAGCGCCGGTTTGCCGATCGATAGTACTCGCCACAGGCACAGAACGGCGATCAGCCACTCTACCAGTTCGTGATCGAACCGTCAGGCCGGAAGTAGGTCTGTGCGCGTGCCGTCACCGGCTCGGTGATCTCGGCAACCTGCTTCAGATGCTTGAAGTCAAGCTCGACGCCCAGTCCCGGCCGTTCATTGGGATAGAGCTTTCCGTCCTTGAAGTCCAAGCAGACGGGCAGGTGCTGCAACGTGCGCCCCTGGTAGTTGTATTCCATCAGCACCGGCCCCGAGAAGGTGCCCAGACTGTTGACCAGCGCCGCCGTTGCAATCGGCCCGGTAAAGTGCGGAACGATGCCGACGAAGTGCGTCTCGCAGATAGCGGCGATCTTCATCATCTCGGTGATGCCACCGACGTTGGGCAGCGTGGCGCGAACGAAGTCGATGTCGTGGTCTTCGACCAGTTTGTTGAAGTCCCATCGGTTGCCCCACTCCTCGCCCGCCGCGAGAGGAACATTGACCTTGCGGCGCAGGATGGGAAGGTCCTGCTGGAAGGCTTCTGCACGAACCGGATCTTCGACAAAGAACGGCGCAAGATCCTCGATCAGGTTGCAGCCGCGAATGCCCTCGGAGAGGTCGAAGCGCTGATGGAAGTCGATCACCCAGTCGCCATCCTTGCCAACTCCTTCTCTCACCTGGGCGCACTCGTCGCGCAGACGGTTGAGCCGCTCGCTGGTATTGAACGTGGTGTTTGCCGGCAGGTCCACCGCGCCGAATCGGAAAGCCCGATAGCCCGCCGCGATGGTGAGCTGAGCCCGCTCCTTCATGCTCATGCCGCGGGTGATGCCCGGAATAATGCCGGCGGTGTTATAGCACTCGCAATACTTGCGGACCATGCCGCCCAGCAGTTCGTGCACGGGCAGCTTCTGCACCTTTCCCTTGATGTCCCACAACGCCAGGTCGAGCGCCCCGATGGCATCGGTCTTCTCCCGGCCCGCCGGATAGAAGAACGCCCGGTTCATATCCTGCCAGAGATGCTCTATATATTGAGGGTCGCGCCCGATCAGCCTTCCCGCTGACTGCGAGAGCGTATCGACGGCTCCGCCCTCGCCAACGCCCGTGATTCCAGCGTCGGTCTCGATGGTGACCACCATGTCGCTCTGGTTGAACAGAGGGTTCGGATTCGGCGGCTGGTAGGCGCGCACCCGCGTGATCTTCATCTTGGGAAGCGAGGCGAGAGCAGGCAGCGAGCTCGTTGCGCCTGCGACTGCGGCAGTTGCCAGTGATTTGAGAAAGTCCCGTCTCTTCATAGCTTCAATCTCCGTTTCACGCTTTTTGATAATCCCGTTTCGCATTCTTTGAAAATCCTGCTTCACGCTCTTACTGCACTGCTTCCAATTCCTTCAGCCTGCCCGGCTCGCCCGCACCGCGGCTACCAGCGCCTCCGCCTTTGCGGCAACGGTACGCGCATTGTCGCCAGGCCTGTAGATCGACGAGCCGACGCCGAAGCCTCCGGCTCCCGCAGCCGTCCATGTTGCGATCTCTCGCGGCCCGACTCCGCCCACCGGCATCACGATGGCGTCCGCGGGCAGCACGGCTCGCAATGCCTTCAGCATCGGCGGCCCCAGAACCTCCGCCGGAAAAAGCTTGATCGCATCCGCGCCTGAATCGAGCAGCGCGAAGGCCTCCGTCGGATTGAAGAAGCCGGGGACGGCGATCAACCCCGCCGCCTTCGCCGCGCGAACAATCGCCGTGTCCGCATGAGGCGTCACGATCAGCCGTCCTCCCGCGCCTGCGACCTCGGCGACCTGTGACGGACGGGTCAGGGTTCCTGCACCGACAAGAATGCGGTCGCCAAAGCGCCGCGCCAGAATCGAGATGCTCTCCAGAGGCTGGGGCGAGTTAAGCGGCACCTCGATGATCGAGACCCCTGCTTCTTCAAGCGCAGCGCCAATCGACTCCACCTCTGCCGGCTGAACGCCGCGCAGAATGGCGATCAGCGGGCATCGCTCCAGCAGCGACTTCAACTCCACGTCAACCTCCTTGCAATCGCGGCCAGCCCACGCGCCGCCGCATCCTCGTCCTCGATCGTGGCGGAGCCCCCGCAGGCCTCGATCGCCTGCGCATAGAGCGTGCACAGCGGAGCCGCGCCGACAAGATGAACCGTGCCGCTCGAAGGAATCGCAGCCCGCACCTCGTGGCCGATCAACAGACCGGAGAGGTACGAAGCCGAGTCGTCCTCACTAAGTTGTTCCATCAGCGCGAGCGTACGCACGCCGAAGAGATGGTGCAGCAGTCCGCCCGACTCCGCCGACCGCGCGATCCCGCGCCGAAACGCCGCTTCATCGACGGCGCGGCCCTTCGTCATCGTGCGCTCCAGAATCGTATTTCTGCTCAGCGCGCCGTACAGCTCGCCGGTCATGCAGGTAACGAAGTTCACAATCTTGCTATCGCTCAGGTGAATCCACTTGGAATGCGTTCCCGGAAAACATACCAGACCCGCGCCTCCGCACGCGTCCAGGATTCCCATCGCCTCGGTCTCTTCGCCTCGCATCAGCTCGGGCACTCCATCAAAATCCGTCCCGGCGACCCCGGGAACGAGCCGCACCTCTGCCCCTGCAAAAGGCACTTCCATCACCGAATCGGCAAGATCGTCGATCCCTACAGGACAGGGAAGATATGGCGCCTCCACCCATCCCTCGCGACTGCCGATCATGCCGCAGAGCAGGATGTGCCTCTCCCCTTCGGCCAGCCAGTCTTCGACCTCTGTGCGCAGCGTCTCGTTGAAGTGTCCGCTCTCGACGCGAAGGATACCTTTGGGCAAAGAGCGCCTCGCTAAGATATTCCCATCGTCATCGAGCTTGAACGTGCGAAAGTTACTGGTACCCCAATCAACGGCAATCAAAGCTTTGGCTCCTGGGATTCGTTGGACGAACTCATCTATTCTGGCGGCGGATACGATCCCAGCAGAGGATGCGCCACGGGCCCGCTGATTCCCCGTGGTGCATCCTTGGTTAAGGCCAAGCAGGGACGCCGCTTAGCGTGCCGCATAATCCTTGCTCTCCTGATTGCCCGAGTTATAGACCGTGAAGCTGCCCTTTGGGCTGGCAGTCAAAAGGATATAGTGCCCCTGGTCCGTCTCCCCCTGGGGATTGGCAATATATTGAGCCGCTGTATTACGCTCCGGCCCGCCGCTCTCAGAATAATGAAGCTGCCACAGGGTTTCGAGACCCGGCGCCTGGCGAACCGTGTCGAGCACCTCCGGCTGCCCTCCCTTGGTCGGCGCGTTATTCAGAATCGCAACTCTCGCCTGAACGGCATCAACCAGCGCGTGGCTGGAGCTTGGCCTGAAACCATGGTGCGAGACGACCAGGATATCAACCTTGCCCAGCCGGTTCACCGGGCACATGAAGTCCCTCTCCTTGTCCCAGGTCAGATCGCCCAGGTCAAGAATCTTGAGCTTGCCGAAGTTGATCATCACGCCCAGCGAATGCGCATTCTCGCTGCGATCCATCGGCTTGTGGTCGTCGATCTTGCAGTACTCATTGGTCGCGCCTCCGCCCGGCAGGTTATGGTCGATCACCTTGCCGTCGCTGCTGATGACGGTGACCTTCATCCCGGTGATCGGCAGCACCTGGCCCGGCGTCGCAACGATGTGCTTGTACTTGCCCGTCGCCAGAACCTTCTGGTAGTCGTTCCAGACCTTCTCCGTCGGTCCGCCCGGTTTGGTGTCGCGGTTAGTGCCGTGATCGACAAACGTTCCAATCGGAAAGCGCTCGGCCAGTTGCGGAACTCCGCCGCTATGGTCGTCGTGATAGTGCGTCAGCAGAACGTAGTCGATCTTGCTGATGCCCGCCTTTTTAGCGGCGGCAACGATCCGGTCGGCGTCGCGCCCCTCATGGTCTGGCCATCCGGTATCGATCAGCAGAGACTGCCCCGTCGGCGTTACGAAGAGCGTGGACTGCCCGCCCTCCACGTCGATGAAGTAGACCTGTAGCGCCTTTTTAGCCGCCCGAGCCTGCGAGGGAATGCAAGCCGCTGCAAATCCAAAGGCGAGAACCAGTAGTGAGGAGATCCACCGGTGTTTACGAATTTTTGTGCAAAGAGTCATCATCATTCCTTATAGGTCCATTGGGGTTTCGAAGTGCGCCCGTTGTGTTTGCCCGTATGAAACGGCTGCCGCCGGAGAACCTGTGCTCCCGGCGGCAGCGCTGCCTAGAACTGGAACCGGAGCGACGCCTGCATGTTGCGCGGGTTGCCGACGACCGACGTGATCTGGCCCACCTGCGCGTTGCCGACGCTTGCATTCGGATATCCGAACTGCGGATGGTTGAGGACGTTGAACGCTTCGAACCTGAACTCGAAGAACGCCTGGTCGTGAACCGGGAAGGTCTTGAAGATCGAGGTATCCCAGTTCGTTCGTCCCGGCCCGACCAGCGAGTTGCGGCCAGCGTTGCCGTAGGTGTACGGTGCGGGCGAGGTAAATGCCGACGCGTCGAACCAGTTGGTCAGGGTCTTCGGATAGGAGACCGTTCCCACGCGATCCGGACGGCTCCCGGTTCCGTTGGTCGTCGACGTCTGCAGAACAGGCGAGAACCACAGGCCGCTCTGCGTGAACAGGATTCCGTTCGTCTGCCATCCTCCAACCACCAGGTTAGCCAGACCGCCGTGATCGAGGAACCTCTTTCCCTTGCCAAACGGCAGCGCCCATAGATAGCTCAACGTCAGGCGATGCCGCATGTCGATTGCGGAGTTGCTGAACTCCGCGGCCATATTCCGCGGATCCTGCGGCGAGGGCCCGAGCGCACCTCCGCCAAACTCCAGCGGCACATTGTCGAGAGCATGAGACCACGTGTAGCCCAACAGCACGCTCACCCCATGGTTGAAGCGCTTGTCCGCTGTCACCTGGAGCGCGTAGTACTGGCTGATACCGCCCGTGGCGAAGTAGTTCACCGTACTCACGTCCGGGTTGATCGCGTACAAGGGACGCCGCGTGTTGAGGGCCGTCGGGCCAGGGAGCGGCTGATTGGCGTCGTAGGGACTGTAGAGGCGGCGGCCCAGGTTGCCGACTCCGGCGACCTTCAGCACCATCTCCCAGGGCACAATCTCATGCTCGCCCACCAGGTTGAACTGCTCGGCATACGAAGGCCGGAAGTTCGGATCGACCGCTGTCTGCACCCCGGTCGGATGATCCGCCAGCGAGAAGTCGACTTGCGGCAACGGCGCGAAACCCTGGCTTACGATCGGACCCGGCGTGATATCTCCGGGCGTGGTTTGCAGCGACAGGCCGAAGGGAATGTTGCGGGCCATGCGCATCGTTCCCGCTTCGCTGCCCGAAGCGTTGTAGAAAATGCCGAACCCGCCATGAATCGTGGTGTGCGGAAACGCCTGGTAAGCGAAGCCGAAGCGCGGTCCGAAGTTCTTCCAGTACTGCTTCACACCGGCGGTCAAGCCGACCCCATTGCGCCCCGCGATGTCCATCTTGCCGGTCTGGATGTTGAAGTTCGACCAGCGGTTCTGCGATTCGCTCGGCGGGCTGAAATAATCCCAGCGCATGCCGTAGTTTATCGTCAACTTCTTGGTGATCCTCCAGTCATCGGCGATGTAAGTTCCGAGTTCGTTCAGCCGAATTCCGGGGAAGACGAAGTTGTAGTCGTGCCCGGCAAGCGTGGGATAGCCCAGCATGAAGCTCGCCAGGCTGTCGCCGCTCTTGATGGAGGAGTTCCGTGAATCAGTGAGACCAGGAGAGAAATTGAAGCGTCCGTTGCCGAGGTTGGTTTGATAGATCGTCAACTGCCGGCGGCGGAAATCGATACCCAGCTTGAGCGTGTGCGTTCCTCTCGTCCAGGTCAGATTGTCCAGTTCCTCAAACGTGTTCTCGCGGCGATAGATCGGCAGCGAGCGCGTCTGCCCGATGCCGAGATATCCACTCGGAGAAAAGATCGGCAGATTCTGCTCGCGCGGGGTCACGTTGGAGTTGGGAACCCCGATCTTGTTGCCAAGCTCCGCGCCGGGCGCGTAGTCGGAGGGAGCATAGTCCATCTTGTAGCGATTGAAGCCTACGCGGAAGTCGTTGACCACCGTCGGCGAGATGGTCCTGACATAGCTCCCCACAAAGTGCTGTGCGGGCTGATAGGACGTTCCGGCGAACGACGCCTCGTCGCTCAGATTCACCGGCTTATCCAGTCCGGCGATGGTGGTCGCCGGATAAGTGTTGGGCGCCGTCGTTTGCGTGTTCTGGATTGCATAACGCGCAAAAACCATGTCCTTCGGCGAGATCTGATGGTCGATCCGGATATCGCCCTGGTTCCAGCTCTGGGTCTGCACCCGGTTCGACGAGTAGTTGTTGAACCGCCCTGGCGCGGTCGGCAGCGGGTAGGCATTGATCATCTTCATGGAAATGGGGTCGCGGCGGTCCACCGGGATCTGGTTGCCGGCGAACTGGTCGCGGATGAAGCCGGGTCCCGCAGGATTCGCGCGCGTCGTCAGCGGATCGTAGATCGGGGCCGTCTCGCTAAAGTCACCCTCCCGCTCGCGCAGCGTTGGAACGTTGCCCAGAACGAAGGTTTGCGTGCTGCTGCGAAAGGCCTCGTAATCCATGAAGAAAAAGGTCCGATTCTTGCCGTTGTAGATCTTCGGCAGCACCACCGGGCCGCCCAGCGATCCTCCGAACTGGTTCAGACGGAAGGCCGGAAACGCTGTGCCCCGCTTGTTGAAGTAAGAGCGCGCATCGACGGCCGAGTTCCGCAGATACTCGAACAGGCTGCCGTGCAGCTGATTGGTTCCCGACTTGGTGATGACGTCGACCACCGCGCCGGAGTTGCGTCCCACGTCGGCGCTGTACATGTTCGTCTGAATCTTGAACTCCCGCACCGCTTCGACGGCCGGCCGAAGCACGATCGACAGCGTCAGCCGCTCATTGTTGTCGATGCCGTCGTAGAGGAAGTTGTTGTCGCCCTCGCGGTTGCCGTTCGAGAAGATGTTCGAGGCCGGGCGGCGATCGTCCGGGCGCGTTCCGCCCATGATGGTTCCTGATGCGGACGAACCCACGCCGTTGACGCCGGGGCTGAGCGTCGCCAGTTGCACGAAGTTTCTGCCGTTCAGCGGCAGCTCGTTCACCAGCTTCTCGTTGACCACCGTGCCCAACGACGAGGACTGCGCCTGCAGCAGAGGCGGCGTGCCCGTGACCTCGACCGTCTCCGACGCCTGCCCGACCTCGAGCGTCAGGTTGACCGTGGCCTGCTGGCTGATCTGAAGGCTGACGCCGCTGTGCACCAAGGTGCGGAAGCCCGGCGCATCGACGGTGACCGTGTAGTCGCCCGGGGGAAGCGCGGGAATCACATACTCTCCGCTCTTTCCGCTCACCGTGCCGTGAACCGTATTGGTCGCAATGCGGGTAGCCGTCACCTTCGCTCCGGGCACAACCGCGCCGGAGGCGTCCATCACGGTACCGTTCAACTCCGCAGACGTGAGCTGCGCAGGGCACCGCGAGCAAGCCAGCAATAGCGTAGCCACGAGACAAAGAGCCTTGGACCAGCGAATCGCTCGAATCATTCTTTTCTCAGCCACTGAACCACCTCCATAAAATCGGTGGAAGAACCTATATCATCAGGAATCGACAAAAAGCAACATTTTTTGAATTATGTTTCAAAAAAATAAATTACATGATGAATTGAAGATATATATTCCATTATTACCGGACTTCCATCTCCGGTTTCGCGATCGTTAGGTAACGCCGATTGAGTCCGCTATTATTAAGGCGACGATGATCAGTTCCGCTTTTCCGAAGGTTCCGTGTTCCCTATGCTGAAGACCAAGACTGCCCACCTCGTAAAGACCGGGATCGCCCCGGAGGCGCCTCTTCGGGAACCGAAGGCAAAACGCATCGCCAAGGGAGGCAAAGACGCCCAGGAGCGCGACCAGTATTTCTCCCGCGCAGTCGGTAAAGCACTGGAAGTGCTGGAGTTTCTGCAAGCTGAACTGACGCCCATGACGATGAACGAGGTCGCCCAGCGGGCTCAGCTCTCAAAGACCTCCGCCTTCCGTCTGCTGCGCACGCTCGAGACCATCGGCTGCGTCACCGTCGATGGCCGCGGCCAGTACAAGCTCGCCTCGGGAATCCACGCCGTCACCCCGACGCAGTGGCTGGGCAAGCTGCTCCGCATGGGAATGCCCCACCTTCAGGCCCTTAGCCGCGAGCTTGGCGAAACCGTCAGCCTGGCCGCGCTGTTCGACAACCGCGTCGAGGTCATCGCCGTCGTCGAAAGCCCGCACGTGATCCGCATGAGCAACGTGGTCGGCCACATCCTGCCCCCCAACGCCAGTTCGCTCGGCAAGGTCATCACCGCGTTTCAGCCGCTCGAACAGCGGGAGAAACTACTGCGCAGCTTCGGCATCTACCTCTTCACCAAGTACACCATCACCGATCAGAAGGACCTCAACCGCGAGTTCGACATCGTGCGCGAACAGCAGTTCGCCATCGACCGCGAAGAGTGCGCCTACGACGGCGTCTGCTTCAGCGTGCCGATCTTCGGTGCAAACGGGCAGGTCTCGGCAGCCATCAGCTCGTCGATCCCCAAGACCCGTGTCCGTGATGCCGAGCACGAGAAAGAGATCATTGCCGCCGCCCGCGCCACCGCTGAGCAACTGGCCCTCGATCTGCAAAAAGCCTGAGAATCTGCCTCAAAAGCTAATATTCAGTACGTCGCCCGTCCGCCGCTTACGTCGTAGCACTGCGCTGTGACGAACGAGCAGTCCGGGCTCGCCAGAAAGTGAACCACCGCCGCGACCTCTTCGGTCGTTCCCGTCCGCTTCATCGGGATCCGCTCCGTCATGTAGCCCACCTCGACCGGCGTCAGCTGGTCGAGGATGCGCGTCTTGATGACCGACGGAGCCACCGCGTTCACGCAGATTCCCTCGGTCGCCAGTTCCTTGCCCAGCGACTTCGTAAACGCGATCACCGCGCCCTTGGTCGCTGAATACGGCGACATGCTGGGATTGCCCTCTTTCCCTGCAATCGACGCTACGTTGACGATGCGGCCATAGCCCCGCTCGCGCATATGCGGCACCGCCGCACGACAGAAGTTGAAGACTCCGGTCAGGTTGACGGCGATATTTCTTTGCCAGTTCTGATCGGTCTGCTCCCACACCGGAGCCGGCGGTCCGGCGATCCCGGCGTTATTCACAAGGATATCGATCCGGCCTGCGCGCTCCATCACCGCATTGACCACGCGTGCTACGGAATTCGCGTCGGAGACGTCGGCCTCCAGCGCAAACGAGCCTCCGCCGATCGACGCTGCCACCTGCTGGCCGCCCGCGAGGTCCAGGTCGACGATGACCGGTGTCGCGCCCGCCCTCGCCAGCCGCCGCGCCACCGCCTCTCCAATCCCGGTCGTTGCCCCGGTCACAACGGCCACCTGGCCGTCCAGCCGAAACATGTTTGCGCCGCCTTCCACGTGGCTGCCTTCTGCCTGGTTGTCTGTTGGATTCGCTGCCATTTCGTCGTCTTTCCTCCGATCGCTTTCTCCAGAATGCACTCTGCCCTGCATACTCTCCAAACCATACCTGAACCTGCCCAAGGTTATCCGATATCGGAATACAGTTTCAATTTTTTCAAAATAATTCAATTTACACTTGACGGTCTCGGAATCTGAGCGATACTCTTGGGCGGCAAATGGGAAGGCGGTCTCAAACCGGCAACCCTGACTCGGCCAGTCTCCGCTCTGGACGTCCATCCGAATCTACAACGCAGCCCATGGCGGAAGGGCCTGCAATCCATTCGAGGGAACCCAAGATGACGCAACGCACCCGTCTGCTGCTCGGCCTCTTCTCTATCGCTTCCGTTGTCGCTCCGCTTGCGGCGCAGCGGCCCTACACCGCCGCAGACAAACAGCGCGACCGCAGCCTCTTCGTCTCCGATGCGGCGGTACCGCCGACGCTGGCGCAGCGCATCGGTCACACCGATCCCAGCAAATACCACCGCAGCCGCTCCCACAACAGCGCCGGAGACATGGCCTGCGAACTGCTGGTTCCACCCACCGCCATGGACGTCAACCTCAACTTCATGCATCGCTGCCAGATTATGCCCGGCGGCGGCGTCGGCCACCACTTCCACAACAATACCGAAGAGATGTTCATCATCTTCGACGGCCAGGCCGAGTTCACCATCGACGGCCGCACCTCGGTGCTCAAGGGAACCGTGGGCGCGCCCGTTCGCATGGGCCATTCGCACGCCATCTACAACCCGTCGGACAAGCCGGTCGAGTTTATGAACATCAACGTCGGCGCGGTCAAGGGCCACTACGACGCCTTCAACCTGAACGATCCGCGCATCGGCGTGGCCAAAGATCCCATCCCGGTCTTCATGACCATGCAGCTCGACAAGGCGACCCTCACTCCGATCGAGCACTACCACGGCGGCACGGGCACCGTGCAGTACCGGCGCGCGCTCGACTCCGACGTCTTCCTCACCAACTGGGCCTACGTCGACCATCTGCTGATCCCGCCCGGAGCCTCCGACGGTCTTCACCGGCACAAGGGCGTCGAAGAGATCTACTACGTGCTTAACGGCGACGGCGAGGTCCAGGTCGACAACGAGACCGCCGAGATTCACAAGGGCGATGGCGTGCCCATCCGGTTCAACGAGGCGCACTCATTCACCAACAACGGAAGGGCCGATCTCGAATTGATGATCGTCGGCATCTCCGCCCAGAAGAACGTGCTCGATACGGAGTTGGGCGCGGTTCCCAAACGCCCTTAGCTCCAGGCAGCGCTTCTCCGGGCGGGGTTCTGTAGCCGCTCCCACCCCGGAGAGGCTATTGTGTTTCAGCAAGCAGATCAAGAGAGGTCGTTCATGGCAAAGACAAAGGTAATCGACACCCATGCCCACTTGGGAGAGTGTTGTGTCTTCGGGTTGTTGAGCACGGAAGAAGATATGATGCGCCGCATGGACGAGAACGGCGTGGACGCCACTATCGTTCAGCCCTATCCCGGCGCCAAGGAGGCAGCCAAGACGCACGACGCCATCGCAGAGCTGTGCGCCAAGCATCCCGGCCGCTTCTTCGGCCTGGCCAGCCTCAGCCCGCACGGCGATCACGACGCCTATCGCCGCGAGGCCGAGCGCTGCATCAAGGACCTGAACTTCGTCGGCATCAAGCTGCACACCATCGGCCACGGCGTCAATCCGCTCTCGGACGACGGCGACTTCGTCTTCGCCACCGCCCACGATCTCGGCGTTCCCGCCATGGTCCACACGGGCGCGGGCGTTCCCTTCGCGCTGCCCGCGCTCTGCATCCCGGCGGCAAAGAAGTATCCCGGCCTCAATATCATCCTCGCCCATGCCGGGATGGCGGTCTTTACCGCCGAGGCCCAGGTCGCCGCCTCGGTCTGCGGCAACCTCTATCTCGAAACCTCCTGGTGCATCGGCGAGGACATCCGCTGGATGATCTCGACCATCGGTCCGGACCGCGTCATGATGGGCGCCGACCTGCCCAGCAATGTTCCTGTCGAAATCGCCAAGTACCGCTCGCTCGACCTGGCCCCGGAGGTCTACGACCGGGTTATGGGCGGCACCGCGCTCGAGATCTTCAAACTCAAGTGGTGAGGTGAACCATGTTTGTGCTGCATGTCGAATTGAAGGTCAAGCCCGGGCTGCAACAGGCTCTCGAAAAGACCTACCGCGAAGTCTTTGTCCCTGCGATCTCGCCACAGCCGGGGTTTCAGTCGGCCAATCTGCTCCGTCCCGTGGAGGATGGAGCAGATTACCGACTTACTCTTGCCTTTAACGATCAGTCGCTGCAGCAGGCGTGGGTGGCGACCGATCTGCACCAGCAGATATGGCCGCAAATGGAAGGCCAATGCGCGGGGTTCTCCGCTACCGGGTACAACACCGTTTAGAGTCTCTCCGCAATTCACGTCATCTCGACCGAAGTCGCGTAGTCTTATCGCGCGACGTAGCGGAGAGACCCCTGTATTGCAGTTGCTTGTTTATGCCGGTTATTAGGATGCTGCACAAAGCTGGAACTGCTGAACGCTGAACCGAGAGAAAGACGAAATACAGAGTCGTTGGGTTCATGGTCTAAGTGCACCAAGTCTCTTTTGAGGAGCTGGTTGCCTATGGCTATGGGATATTCACGTTTGAGGGTGGAGGATCGTTGTCTGAT
>Ga0207674_10001721_pt1 | contig 27983 bp, 35 predicted proteins | sample KBSCornC72_FD_184303 | JGI IMG/M metagenome (GOLD analysis project Ga0207674, IMG submission 184303) | Corn rhizosphere microbial communities from Kellogg Biological Station, Michigan, USA - KBS Corn C7-2 (SPAdes) (version 2) | ecosystem: Host-associated > Plants > Roots > Rhizosphere > Soil ...
ATAGTCCGTCGTCGTAAGAATCAGACGCTGAGGGCTCCTGAAGTAGCCGTGGATGTGTAACACGAACTCAAGCGTAGGACGGGCAGCGATCGACCGGAGAAAGTCGAACACCGCAAACTTACGGTCAGCACAGAGATCGAGCGTTTCGCACCGGGGACTCTGGCCAGCGTTGAGAAGGGTGACAGCGTCTTCGATGACCGAGTCGTAGTTCGCGGTAACAACACCTCGGAACCGGCACCCGATGAGCGTGGCGTGAGCTGAGCTATAGGATCGGTCCCGACCATCAACGCCAAAAGTTGTTTCTAGATGAGCGAGGTATTCCGCCTCGCGGCCATGCTCCTCAAGTTCATGTTTCACGAGGTCGGCTATGGCGCTAGCGTCGTCTGCGTCGGAGAACCCTGAGGGTTCTCCGAACGTGTCACAAAGACTCTCGACATACACATCGAGCGCTGGATATCCAACGGCCGCACTAAGCCCGGCCCCGACGAACAGTAGAACGCGCTCGTCATCGATCAGGTTCACAAGCCGCTGCAGAGCGGATTCAGACACTTCGTTAGCGTAAACAGGTCTGCCAGAAGTCACCCTGCCCACCGTCGCTCTCGCACCGGCTTCCACGCGGATCTGCTGACCGAGGCTGGCGCCAGTGACCGGCGGCTGGCCCCCCGCACGCGACAATCGCAAATCGGCGCCAGACGCTGCGGCACCAGGTTGCGTCGGTGCTTCAGATAGCCGACGACACTCCGCATGCAGCGCCTGAGAACGAGGCTCCACTCCCTCAAGGCGGGTTTGGTCGGATTGGCTACGCGGAACCCAGCCGGTAGGCGAACCGACCTCGAACAAGGAGATCAGATGCACGACGATCAGAGGGCTGCTCGGATCTTCGGCGTGCTGTTCATCATCACGTTCGTCACGTCGATCGTTGCGCTCGCGCTCTACCAGTCCGTTCTCGACGACCCCGCCAAGTACATCGCCGGTGGCGGGCACGACAACGAGATCTACCTCGGGGCCTTCCTCGAGCTCTTTCTGATCATCGCGAACGTCGGAACGGCCGTCGTCCTCTACCCGATCGCGAGGCGGCAGAGCGAGACCCTCGCCCTCGCCTTCGTGGCCGCTCGCATCATCGAGTCTGTCTTCATCGCGGGCGGGATCATCCTCGTGCTCGGGGTCGTCAGCCTGCGCCACGACTCATCGGGCGCGGGCGATCTGGCCGTCTCGCTCGCGGCGCTGAAGGACTGGACGTTCCTCTTCGGGCCAGGGTTCATCGTTCCCTTCGGAAACGGGCTGATCCTCGGCTACCTGATGTACACGTCCGGGCTCGTCCCGCGCCGCATGGCCTGGTTCGGGCTGATCGGCGGGCCGCTGCTCCTGATCTCGAGCATCGGCACGCTCTTCCAGTGGTGGGACGCTGGCACCACGATTCCGGCCATCCTGGTCATCCCCGAGTTCATCTGGGAGGCGTTCCTCGGCATCTACTGCGCCGGCTGGGGGTTCAAATCGGACTCTCCGATCCTTTCGCCGACGACGCGCCGAACTGAGCCCGTAGCCGCCGCAACCTAAGCAACTGCGGCAGGACAACGGAGTCTGACACCGGGCAAGCGCACTGCTTTGGCGTCGCTCAACGGGCCGACTTCAAGCGCTCGACTTCGCGCTCGATGTCGGCTTCGGTCTCCGGCCGATCGAAGTACGCGCGGTAACCGGCAAGCGCGACGAGGAACGCGCCCACGAGCCCGACCCAGATCAGCCACGGATCCCAGTCGCCGGCATAGCGCGACCGCGAGCTCAGGTGCTTGATCCAGCCGTCGGCCTGTTCGTACTGCGTGATTACCCAGATCGGCGTCAGGACGAGCATCCCGACCACGTAGATCGCCAGGTAGCGCTTGAACCTCCGGACGTTCTCGAGGTGCTCCACGGCGAGCTTCCGAAGAGCCTTCTCCTCTCGGCTCCGAACGACCTCGTGGGCCGCGCCGGACGTGACACGACCGTTCTCTGAGATGGTCTTCTCAGGCACTAGTCATCACCTCCTTCCGAGCACCTCAAGCATCCATCGCCGCTCCGAGGCGCGCATCGTGGCCGCCGCGGGACTCGACTCAGTAGTTTCGTGAACCCGACTCACTCCGGCGTAATTGCCAGATACACCTCGTTCCCCGGCCCACCGACCGGCTTCCCGCGCAGCCTCATCACGAGTCGGTAAAGCGGCAGGACGAGCATCTTGTCGACGCGGTACTTCTGCGCCATCAGGCGATCGACCCGGCCCCATTCGGCATGAGGCAGGAATGCGACGACGACCGGGACCGCCTCGGCCTTGAGCTTTCCGCTCGCGGTGCAGGGCGCGACCATCGCGGCGGGGTTCCGCCGCAGCCGCTTCGCCTTGTACGAGTCGGCCGCGGTGATCGCGAACAGCCGGCCTTCGTCCTCGACGAACCAGACCGGAGTCGAGACGGGAGACCCGTCCCGCCTGTACGTCGTGAGGCTCAGGTACTTCCCGGGGAGGTTCAGCGCACGCGGACGCGCGTGCTTCGTCTCGAGCTCGGTGACTGTCATGCGTACCTCCTGTCGCCTCAATGGTCGACCCCGCTTCGCGGCGCCGCATCGGGCCGTGCGCGGATCACCCGTGTGGATCAGCCGCACGCGCTGTCGTCGTCGCCGCGGATGACGTCTCGGAGCCGCAATGCCATCCTCGCTGCAGGGCCAATGTCCACGTATCCGATCTCCAGTGGGGCTCGGCGCGTGCACCTCGTCGCCTGGCACGGGACACGCGTCGAGTGGGTCTCGGCTGCCGCGTTCGCGACGATCGCGTTCCACCTGCTATTCGACGCTGTCACCCGCGGGCGGCCCGCAGCGGTCACGGCGCTCGAGCTCCTCGGCGGGCTCGTGCTCGCGCCCGGCCTCTTCGTCGTCTTCCTGCACGCCGGGCGGCTGTGGCGCATCGTCATTGCCGGTGTTGCCGGACTCGCTGCGCTCGGGCTCGGGATCGAGGCTCACGCTGCCGGCGCCTTCATGGCCGGGCGCAGCGCAAGCGATGTCACCGGGATCGCCATGGCGCTCGCCGGGCTCGTCCTCGTCGGAGTCGCGCTGCAACTCTCGCTCACCGGGCTCAGGCGCTGGCTCCAGGCGCTCCTCATTCTCGCCGTCGTCGTCGCGATCTCGCAGCTCGTGCTCGTGCCCGCGATCAATGTCAGCGTCGTCACACACGCACCGCGCGAGGCCGTGCCGCCGGCTTCGACGCTCGCACTCCGCGGAGCTCGCGACGTCAACTTTTCTGCTCCGGACGGCGTCCGCCTGCGCGGCTGGTACGTCCCGAGCCGACACGGGGCGGCCGTCATCCTGCTCCACGGCTCGCACGGCGACCGGACCTCGACCGAGGACTACCTGCGCTTCCTCTCGCGGGCCGGCTACGGCGTCCTCGCCTTCGATGCGCGCGGGCACGGCCAGAGCGGCGGGCACACGAACGCGCTCGGCTGGCGGGCCGACAGGGACGTCGCGGGCGCCGTCGCCTTTCTCCGGCGACAGCAGGGCATCGACCCGAACCGGATCGGCATGCTCGGCCTCTCGATGGGCGCCGAGGTCGCCCTGCGGGCCGCCGCGAACGGAACACCGCTGCGCGCGGTCGTCGCCGACGGCGCCGGCGCCGCGACGACAGGCGACAACCGCCTCGTCTCCCACGGCTGGTCCGCGCCGCTCTACTACGCCGTGAGCTGGCTGACGATGCGACAGGCCGAGCTCCTGTCCACGTACGACGAGCCGGCTCCGCTCAAGTCGATCGTCGGGCGGATCGAGGCGCCGACGCTCCTGATCGCCACGAACTGGAACGACGAGATCACGTTCAACCGCAAGTTCCGCGCCCTGATCGGCTCGAACGCGAGGCTGTGGTACGTGCCCGACTCGGGACACACGCGGGCCTTCCGTGAGCATCCGGCCCGGTACACCGCTCGGGTCGAGAACTTCTTAGCGGCCGCGCTTCTGGACGGCTCGCGAGCTGGCTAGGCTCTCCCCGGCGCTACCGGCGCCTCGACGATGATCTCCCTCCGCCCGGTCGACGCGTCCAACTACCGCGAGTGCATCGAGCTCACGGTTGCACCCGAGCAGCAGGGCTTCGTCGCGTCGAACCTGCAGTCGCTGGCCGAGGCGTACGTGTGGCGCGAGGCCGCCGAGCCGTTCGCGGTGTACTCCGACGACGAGCTGGTCGGGTTCGCGCTGCTCTTCCCGTTCGCCGGCGACGTGGACGACGACTCCATCCCCGATCCGGGCACGGAGCGCGGGATGGTGCTCGTGCGGCTCATGGTCGACGCGCGGTTCCAGGGCCGCGGCTACGGGCGCGACGCGGTCGAGGCGATCGTCGAGAACGTCCGTGACCGGGGGCTCGGGACGATTCGGCTTTCGGTCGTCTCCGAGAACGAGCAGGCGCTCGAGTTCTACCGCCGCAACGGATTCGCCGAGACCGGGGCGATCCACGGCGGCGAGATCGTGCTGGAACGCGCCCTCTAGCCGCAGTAGCAGGCCCACACGAGGCTGCCGAGCGCCTGCCACGTCTCATCGTCCATGACGAGGTTGTTCACGCAGACCACGACCCGCCGGTCGCCGGGCTCGCTCGCCAGCGCGATCGTCGTATGGCCCATCGCGAAGCCGAGATGGCCCCACGCCGGCCCGCACGGTGACGGCGACTGGCCCATGAGCGACGAGACCCGCTCGATCCCGAGCCCGTAGCCGTCGCTTTCCTCCCAGTCGGACGGGACCGTCGCCAGCAGCTCGGCGAGCAACTCGGGTGCGAGCAGCTCGCCGCCGAGCAGCGCCTGGAGGAAGCGCGCGACGTCGCGGGCGGTCGAGACCATCTCGCCGGAGCCCCAGCCGAAGAGCTCGACGTCGGTCACGTCGTCGAGACCCTCCGCGTCAGGGAAGACGGGATTCCCGGGCTGGAGGTAGCCGCGTGCCAAGCCCGTGCGGTCTCGGAGCGACGTCGCCTCGAGGCCGAGCGGCTCGATGATCCGGCGCCGCAGCTCTTCGTCCAGGGTGGCGCCGGTCGTCTCCTCGACGAGCAGCCCCAGCGCGAGGTAGTTGCCGCCCGAGTACGCCCAGCCCTCGCCGGGCGGGAAGAGGCGCGGCTTCGCGTGCACGAGCTCGAGCGCAGCCCGGGGCGTCAGGTTCGGCTTGTGCGCGCGGTCCGCGCGATACGGCGCGATCAGCGAGTCGAAGTCGTCGTAGTACTCGGGCAGGCCGCTCGTGTGGTTCAGCAGCTGCCGCAGGGTGACTCCCTCGGCAATCGGCCCGACCTCCTCGTCGAGCGCCAGCGCGCCCTCGCCGACGAGCTGGAGGACGAGCGCGGCGACGAACGTCTTCGTCACGCTCCCGACGAGGAACCGGTGGTCGAGCGTCAGCGGCGTACCGGCCCTTGCGTCGGCCACGCCTGCGACGCATTCCGAGCCCGTCGCGACGACCACCACCCCGGGGACGCCGAGCCGAAGAACCGCGTCGAGGTGATCGTCGAGCATAGGCTCGGCATCATCACAAGGCGAAGGTCTTCGACGTGACCGACGATCCAAGAGCACTGCGCGACACGGATGACCTGCCGGATGCTGTGGAGGCGTTCGGCGCGGCGCGAGCCGTGCGCCGCGACGAGGATGCAGCTTCCGTCTCGAGAGCCGCCGCTCTCCTCACGCTCGTCCGCCCGAGACACCTCGAGCAGAGCGAGTATCGCGTCGTCACGGAAGAAGCGCGCGAGCTGATCGGGGTCGAACCGATCGAGCCGTTCGCGCCCGGTCGTGAGGAGCTCGCCGCGCAGCTCGAGAGCCTCGGCGAGAGCGGCGCGAGAGCGGCGCGCCACATGCTGTCCGGGGTTCCGGACGAGCCGGTGCGCGGTCTGGCCGCAGCGGACCGCGACGTAGTCGACGCGGCTCAGAGCGAAGCGGCGACGGAGCTCTTTCAGGGAGCACGCGAGCTTGCCCGGCCCGATCCGGCGGCGAAGCTGATCGCGGCCTCACTCCTCGACGAGGACCCTCTCGTTCAGGTCGCCGCCGCAGCCGCGGCGCTTCGCGTCGACCGGAAGAACCCGGTCGCGGAGGCGATCCTCGATCGGGCGGCCCGGGAATCCGACGAGACCGCCGAGCTCAGCCGCGCGATCTTGACGAACGACCGACGCGACGAAGCTCGCGTCGTCGAGATCGAGTACCCGCCGGGTGAGCGAGACCCTGCCGCGGACTCGACGCTCGTGCATGGCACCTGGGCGCGCTCGGGGCGCTGGTGGCAGCCCACCGGCGACCTCTACAGCTACCTGCGGGACGAAGCGCGTCTGTTTCCGCACCTCTACCGAGGCACGGACCCGTTCAAGTGGTCCGGCTACTTCGCGTTCCGGGCCTGGAAGGAGCCGAAGGTCGACTGGAATCGCCGCCAGGCGGCGGACTCGCTGGCCTGGTGGGCTCACCGACGACTGACGCCCGAGCCCGACCTGATCGGCCACAGCTACGGCGGAAGCCTGTCGATGATGGCGACCGCGGAAGAGAAACGCGTCCGCGGGCTGATCCTCCTCTCCCCCGCGGTGCATCACACGTGTCTTCCCGACCCGGCGAACTACGAGCAGATCCTGCACGTGAGGATGAAGCTCGACCTGGTCCTCCTGGCCGACCTGTCGGCGCCGTGGCTGCTCCGCCCTCTGCCCAGGGTGACCGAGCGGGTCGTGAAGCGACGCGGTCTCATCGGCCACAGCACGACCCACGATCCGCGCGTCTGGCGGGAGTCCGGGCTCGCGGACCACGTGCGAGACGCCTGGCTCCCCTCGCTCGGCTCACGCGCCTAGGCAGGGCCACCGGCGTGAAGTAGCTTTCGCCAGGACACGGCGAAGGGAGGCGCGACGTCCGAGCTCGAAGCAGCGCTACTCGGTGGTTTCATCGGCGGCGCGCTCGGCGTTGTCAGCACGCTCGTGGCGTCCTACTTCGGCCCGCGCTGGCTCGAGCAGTGGCGCGCCGACATCAAGGAAGAGCACGACTTCGGGCCGCGCAAGCGACTGCTCGAGCAGATGCTGCGCGAGCCGAACCCGCCGATCCGGACGCTCAAGCAGCTACGAAACGTCACGGGCACGACCGAGGAGGAATGCCGCCGCCTGCTGATCGAGATCGGAGCGCGCGGGGTCACGATGCGGGGAGGCGAGGAAGGCTGGGCGCTGATCGAGCGCTACGGGTTCAACCAGCCGACCGAGGTCACCGAGAACGCGGCCGACGCGCCGCCGGGCTTACACTGAGTTCGTGCGGGCGCTACCGCAGCGCATCGTTCTCGAACGCGGCGGGCTTCGCGCTGAGGTCGATCAGGCAACCGTCGCCACGCTTCTGGACGAGATGCACCAACCGGTCGACGACGACGAGGCCGTCGATTCGGCGTACGACGTCGTCCTCGACTACGGCGACCACGAAGAACGGCTGCGCTACACGGACGACGAGCTCCCGGCCGAGATTCGTGACCAGCTCGACGCGAAGCTGAATCAAGCCGGTTAACACCTCTTGACATCGGCCTCCCCGAGGGAGGACGATGTCTCCGAGCTTCCTTCTGCGGGGTGGCGTGGCCACCACCGGAGTTCACCGCCCAGTGGCATCTGCGGCGAGTGAAATCGACACGGGAGGGAGCGATGCCAACCACGAAGAAGAAGGGCGACGGCGCGGCGGCGTTGATGGACGCGCCCGAGGGCCTGGCGCCCGGCAGCACGGGGGACGACGTCGAGCTGCTGCAGAACTACCTGACGCGGTTCGGCTACCTGGCGTCACCGCCGGCGAAGGACGACGGCCGCAAGGCCGAGCTCGACTTGCGTCCGGTCGCAACGCCGGGCGAGTTCGACGACGCGACCGAGGAGGCGATTCGCCAGTTCCAGACGATGGCCGGATTGCCGGCCACGGGCGAGCTCGACGCGGAGACGCGCGAGAAGATGCAGCAACCGCGCTGCGGCAATCCGGACATCACACCGGTCTCGAACCCGACCATCCTCACGCTGGTCGACGAGGACGTCGCCGGGTTCGTCGCCACGGGCGGGCGCTGGCCGACCAGGAATCTGAGGTACGGGTTCCAGGAGCTGGGGCTCGACCTGCCCGCGGCCTCGGTGCGCCAGGCCATCCACCAGGCGTTCAGCACGTGGTCCGGGTGGACCGGCCTGAGCTTCCGCGAGGTGCCGATCGCGAGCGGGCCCGAGATCATCATCCGCTTCGTCTCCGGCAACCACGGGGACGGAGCCACGAACGCATTCGACGGGGCGGGCGGCGTCCTCGCGCACGCGTTCTTCCCGCCGGTGCCGCCGAACGGGCCGACGCCGATCCAGGGCGACACGCACTTCGACGAGGCCGAGACCTGGACGATCACGGTCCCGACCGGAGCCGGCACGTTCGACCTGACGACGGTCGCGATCCACGAGTTCGGCCATGCGCTCGGGCTCAACCACTCGCCGGTCGTCGGCTCGGTGATGCAGGCGTTCTACGGCGGGCCGCGCCGCGTGCTGCACGGCGACGACATCGCCGGGATCACGTCGATCTACGGCGGCTACTCGATCGCCGAGGCCTCGTGGGTGCACGGGACGGCGGTCAATGTGGAGCTGCCGGAGAACATCGAGTCGATGCGCCGCTTCGGCTTCTTCACGCGCCTGGTCGGGAAGCCGAACACGCAGAACTGGTTCCACTTCGCGGTCCCGACGCCGGTGATCCAGGCGAACGACCGGAAGGTGGTCGGGCCGTGCATGCTGCGCTTCCAGACCGGCGGCGCGAGCGCCGTCGTCCGGGACGTGCACATCTACGACGGGGAGGTTCGGCTCGTCGCCCACGACAGCGTCAACCTCTCGGGGAGCCAGCCGTTCACGCGCTTCGGCGTCGCTCAGGCGCCGGAGGTGCTGTGGGGAGTCGGGATCTCGATCGGCGTCACGTACGGGACCGGCACCGCCGCCCAGCGCACGATCGACCTCATCTCCGCCGGCTGCGACTTCCAGCCGTAGAACGCAAAGATGCGTGGGGTGGCGTGAAGGCCGCCGCCCCACGCTCAGCTTGCGGCCAGCGCCTCCGAGACCCTGAGCTGCGGCTCGAACGTCGTGTCGGCGCCGTCGACCCTCTGACCCGAGGGGAACAGCGCCTGCGCGACCTGGATCGTGCTCTCGCAGGTCCGGCGCAGCGAGTCTGCGACGCCCTCCGGGAGAACGGCGGCGACGACCTCCGACGTCTGTGCGTCCGGAGCCGCGTACTCGACCGACGTCGCCGCCGACGGGTACATCCGCTGGAGCGAGCCCACGAAGCCGTGCACGAGGTACGCGTCGTCGAGCATCCCGACCACGCCGTAGGACGCTTCGGGCAGGAGGTCCTCCTCGTCGAAGATGTACGTGAGGATGGTGCCCGTCGCGAAGGCGACGGCCCGGCCGAAGTGGGGATCCTTGGACATGCCCAGGGCCGCCGCGATGGCGTCGGGCACGGTGCGGAGGTAGCCCTCGAGGACCTTGGCGAGCTGGTCGAGATCACCGCCGTCGGCGTCGCCGCCGTGGCGACGCAAGCCTACGGCGATCTCGTCGGCGGAGATCGCCTCGGCGAACCCGATTCTCAGCAGGTCGATCATCCGCTCTGCCCGAACATCCCCTGGACGATCCCCTCGCCGAGCTTGCCTCCGAGATGGACGGCGACCTTGCCGAGCTCCTTCTCGATGCTCGAATCCGACGCGCCCGGCTGCACCTGCGCGACCGGGGCGTACGAGTAGCCCTGCTGCGGGGCCGGGCTGTATCCGGGGATGTAGAGGTACTGCGTGTGCATGTAGGGACAGGTGAAGACCGGCGGCAGCGGGCCGCAGGCCGCACAGGTCGGACCCATCGCCGTCAACTCGACGAACATCGTCGGGTGCGGCATGAACTGCCCCGAGCAGTTGAGGGGCGCGGTATAGCCGCAGAACGCGCATCTGGCGTACAGCACGTTCACTCCTTTGTGGCGATGGCCCATGCTACTACGGGGTTGCCGATTGTCGAAATCAGCGCACGGGCTGGACGTGCGAGATCACTTTGCCGTCGACGACCGAGTGCAGGAGGAAACCACCGGGCTCGTCAGTGAGCTCGATCTCCCGCGCGGCGAAGTTCAGGCGGGCCTGAACGTAGGTGCTCGGACACGTCATGACGTCGCGCCCCGCGAACTCGCCGGTGATCGTGCGGTGGACGTGACCGGCGAGGAGCCGTCGCACCTGCGGGTGGTGCTCGAGTAACTCGGCGAGCGCCTGTCGGTCGGCGGGACGAAGGCCGATCGCGTCCCACACCGGGATGCCGAGCACGAGCGGCGGATGGTGCATCGCGACGAGGGTCGGCTGCCCGGGAGCCGAGGCCAGCTCGGAGTCGAGCCAGGCCAGACGATCCGTGTCGAGCGCGCCGCCGTCCTCGCCGGGAATCGTCGTGTCGAGCACGACCAGCCGCAGCGGGCCGAGGTCGACCGAGTACTGGACCGGCTCGCCGCGGTCGTTGAACGCCTGTCGATCGTCGTGATTGCCGGGCAGCAGGTAGGACGGCGCATCGATCCGGGCCAGGAGCTCGTGTAGTCGTCGGTACTCCTCGTCGGACGCGTGGTCGGCGAGATCGCCGGTCACGAGCACCGCGTCGGGTCGGAAGGCGGCCACAGCCTCGACCGCGGCCGCGAGCCCCTCGACGGAGCCCTCGCCGGCCCAGGTGGCGCCAATGTGGGGATCGCTGAGCTGGGCGAGGAGGAACATGGCGCTCGTAGTCTCGCCGCTCGGCCCGATCGAGGGAGTCAAGGCCGGGGCGCGTGCCTCCGATCGATACGAGTACACCGTGAAACGCCTCGTCCCGCTCATGCTCGCCCTCTTCGTGTTCCCGCCGTTTGCCCTGGCGGCCGCCACCGGCTCGCACGATGAGACGAAGCGACTCACTGGAACCGACATGACGCTCGCCAAGCGAGCAGCCGTCCACAGGAGCGAGCTCGCCACCGGATGGCGACTGCTTCATTCGGGGCGTCCGGCAGACAGTGACTTTTCGTGTTCGTTCGACCCGGACCTCTCCGCGTTCGTCATCACCGGCGAGCACGAGACGGTCTTCGAGCACCGCGCGAGCGGGGCCAGGATCGTGTCGGGAGTGGGAGTCTTCCGGAACGTCAAGGACGCTGCGAACGACTTCAAGGCCAGCGCGAAGCCAGGGTTCCTGCGCTGCCTGAGACGCGCGATGTTGCAAGGCTTCCGTCAGGCACATCTGCGGGGGACGATCACGTGGTCGCGCATGTCGACGACGCCCAGACTCGGTGCGCAGTCGGTCTCCTACCACTTGGTCGCGACGGTTTCGGCGGCGAGCGGCGGACCTCGCGTGAAGGTGTACGAAGACTTCCACGCCTTCAGGCAGGGCCGGTCGCAGGCCGTCGTCGCGTTCATGGCGCCGCTGGGACCCGTGCAGGGCCAGGCCGGCCTCGTGCACCTGGTCGAACGCAGACTGCGCTAGCTGCCGATCGTCGCGATCGTCTTCCTCGCGAGCACGACCACTCTCGGCGGCAGCCTGGCGAAGACGTAGCGTTCGGCGAACTGCTGGCCCGGTCCGACCGCGTACGTCAGGAACTCCTTCAGCTCGCTCGCCCTCGACGACCCCTGCGGGACGATCGCGTAGGTGAACGTCGAGATGGGATACGCGTCGGGCGCGGTGGCCGGCGGGTCGACGATCGGGATCGAGTTGTCCGGCTCGGGCTCGTCCATCGCCCAGGCCGCGGCTTCGATGCTGGCGAGGTCGGGTCGGACGTAGTTGCCGGCAGCGTTCCGGATCGAGGCGACACGCAGATTGTTCTGCACCGCGTACGCGACGCTGAGGTACCCGATCGCCCCCGGGGTGCGCGTGAGCACCCCGGCCACACCCGCGTTGCCCCGGCCACCCGCGCCCTCGGGGAAGTCGACCAGCGTGGCCGCCCCCACCTTTGCCTTCCAAGCGGGCGAGACCTTGGACAGGTACGACGTGAACGCGTACGTGTCGCCGGACGGGTCCGAGCGGAAGATCGGCCCGATCCCTTTCGAGGGGAGCTTCTTGCCCGGGTTCAGCGAGGTGATGCGCGGATCCGACCAACTCGTGATCCGACCGAGGTAGATGTCGGCGATGACGGGGCCGGTGAGCCTGAGGTCGCCGCGCACGCCCGGCAGGTTGTAGGCGAGCGTCGTCGCGGACAGCGCCCACGGCACGAGGAGGCAGCCGTCGCACGAATCCGCCTGGTCCGGCGTGAGCGGAGCGTCGGAGGCGCCGAAGTCGACCGTGCGGGTCGTGATCGCCTGGATCCCGGCGCCGGAACCGACGGGCGCGTACCTCGTGTCGAACCCGGAGCGATCCTGGACTTCGGGGATCCACGCGTGCACGAGTGGGAAGACGAGCGAGGAGCCCGCGCCCCGGAGCGGGCCTCCGCCCGAGCCGCCGCACCCGGCCACGGCGGCGGCGATGAGAGCGGCGCCGAAGAGTGTGATGACCGTCCCTCGCACTGTCAGCGTTCCGGCCGCCAGCCTGTCACACGCGTGAATTCCGAGCTCGAGACCCCTGCGCCGTCACGGGCTACGTCGTAGACGCCGCTCGGCGCGGCGAGCGCTGCGAGGAGAGCAGTACCCGCGTCGCGGACGTCGAGCGTCGCGTCTGCCTGAGGATCGGGTCTCTCGTGCTCGGTGCCGGGGCCGTCGAGCGAGCCGAGACGCAGCACAACCCCGCGGCGGCCGGCGTCGGCGAACCGAGCGGCCTCACGCTCTGCCGCGAGGGCGGACTCGAGGTGCACCTGATGGACGAACGTGACAGACGGCTGGACGTAGAGCTCGGTCCGAGCTGCCAGCGCGGCGTCGACGAGCAAGCGCGACACGTCCCTCCGGAGCCGGTCGTTCTCCCGCCAGACGCCCGGGTCGCTCCGGCGCTCGGGCGGCGGGATCCGCGTCGCGAGGTGGTAGACCGCGTCCGCCTCCGCGACGGCCTCCGCGACGCGTGCGGCGTCGAAGAGATCGAGCTCGTCGCGCGCCGGGGCCCGGACCTCGTGCGCGTCGAGAAGCGGCAGCAGTGCTCGGCCGAGGACCCCGGACCCGCCTGTCACGAGGACGCGCACCTATCCGAACGTGAAGCAGTACACCTCGGCCCCCGGGGCCTCGAACGTGATCTCGAACGTGCGGTCGGTGACCGGTCTGCGCTCGCGGATCAGCTGATGCAGCCGCGGGCGGTCGAGGGTTCCATCGCCTTCGTCGTCCACGTCGAGCCCGTGCGACTCCCCCGGGGGCTCGCCGTCGACGCTCACTCTGAACTGCACCGGGCCGGACGCAGGCGGGCCCATGACGAGATTGACGTCGCGCGCGTGGAAGCGGAAGACGAGACTTCCGCCCCCTTCGTCGAGCACGCTCTTGCCCGGCCCCAGCGTCCAGTTCCCGGACAGCGCCCACTGGTTGCGCTCGACCGTGTCCGGCACTCCGAACTCCTGCGGCTCGTCGAACTCGGCAATGCCGGCGGACACGAAGTTCTGGCCCTGCTCATAGCCCAGGTAGGTCTCCGGCGAGCCCAGCGTCTGCCACGCGGCCTGCGCCTCGAAGCCGTCGTCAACGACCGAGACCAGGCCGTCGGGGACGTCCTCGTGCCCGGCCTCGCGCAGGAGCATCTGGACCGCGCGCTCGCACTCCTCGTAGCCGCCCTCGCCGAAGTGCATGTGCCGGATCTGCCCCTCCTCGTCGGCGATGTAGACGGCCGGCCAGGCGTTGTTCGAAAAGGCGCGCCACACCGCGAAGTCGGGATCGAGCGCGACCGGATACCCGACGCGCTGGAACTGCACGGCCCAGCGGACGTTGGCCTCGTCGCGCTCGAACGGGAACTCCGGCGTGTGGACGCCGACGATGACCAGGCCTCGATCGGCGTACTGCTCGTGCCATGCGCGGACGTGACCGAGCGTGCGCAGCCAGTTGATGCACGTGTACGTCCAGAAGTCGACGAGGACGACGTGTCCGCGCAGCCCCTCCCGCGTGAGCGGCCCGGAGTTGAGCCAGCCGGTCGCGCCGTCGAGCGCGGGCAGATGGGTCTCGGCCCGGAGCTTGGCGAACAGGCTCACCGTCGGTTGAACAGCGAGAGCAAGAGCAGGAAGACGTTGAGCACGTCGAGGAAGATCGAGGCGGCGAGCAGCGGCGCGGCCCGGATGTCCTGTGTCCGGCGCAGTCGCTGGAAGTCGTACAGCGTGAACCCGGCGAAGATCACGAGGCCCGCGATCGAGTAGATGAGCGCGGCGTTCGGGATCCGGACGAAGATCGTGACGATCCCGAAGACGATCAGGACGAGGAGCGCCCAGAAGCAGATCCGGGCGAGCCCCGAGAGGTCACGCCGCGTTGCGTACCCGGCCGAGCCGAAACCCGCGATGAAGAGCGCCGTCGCCGCGCCCGCCTGCCACACCGACTGCGGGTTCGTCGAGGCGTAATACGCGATCGTCGGCGCGGTTCCGACCCCGACCAGGACGCCGAAGCCGAACAGCATCCCGATCGCGAGCTGCTCCGAACGCTGAACGGCGAAGTTGAGGCCGAGCAGAAGGCCGAAGCTCGCGATGTAGGCGACGAAGCCCCAGCCGTACGAGAGGTCCCGGCCGAGATAGGCGCCGACAGCGAAAAGCCCGGCCGTGACCGCGACGAGCCCCATCGTCTGGCCGAAGAGCGCGCGCGACTGGTCCCGCGCCGCGGCAGGCGGAAGAGCGGTTTCGTACGTGCTCATGAGGCGGGCTCGACCACGTCAGTACTTGCGCGCCTCGTCGTAGAGCGTCTTCCGGCAGGAGAAGCAATAGGCGCCCACCTCGTCCCCTTTGGCCACGAGTCGCTGCCGCGCTCCGGCCGGGCCGAGCTCGTCGGCGTATTCGCGGACGAGCGCGACGTACTCCTGCGTCGCCGTCTCGAGGTTCGTCGTAAAGGGAGCATTGATCGTCTCCATCCCGGCGACCCTGACGTCGAGCCGCCGGAACTTCGCGTCCATCTCCTTCCGCGCGGCGCCCTTGTCACCGCACCCGGCAAGGAACACCGCCGCGAGAAGCACACAGCCCGTCGTCTTCCTCATCGTGCTGCCAATCTAGACGAATGGGGCGTCGGAATCAGATGCGGATCGGCCTCGTCTTTCTCGTCGCGCTTCTGGTCGTGCTGCCAGGCTGCGGCTCCACGAAGCCGAAGCTCGCGGGCCCGCCGACGGTCACGCAGTTCGTCGTGCAGAGCCGGCTCCTCGGCAGGCAGATGTACGAGGAGCTCGTCACGCCCGACGGCGGTGGCAAGGGACGTCCGTTGCTCGTCTTCCTGCACGGCTACGGCGGCACGCCCAGCGACACGGCTGACCCGGCGTTCCGCATGGCGCTGCGCAGGCTGGGCGACCGGGCTCCGGTTGTCCTGCTCCCCCAGGGCGACACCGGCTGGTGGCACGATCGCAAGGAGGGGCCCTGGGGCACGTACGTCCTCATGGAGGCGATCCCGGCCGCCCTCGCACGCAGCGGCGCCGACCATGACCGCGTCGCGATCGGCGGGATCTCGATGGGCGGCTTCGGCGCGCTCGACCTCGGCCGGCTCGCGCCGAAAACGTTCTGCGCGGTCGGGGGTCACTCTCCGGCCGTCTACCAGCGTTACTCGGACGACTCGTTGTTCGGGTTCGACAACCAGGACGACTTCAACCACCACGACTTGCTCTCGCTGGCGCGCAGCAGATCGCCCTACCAGGCGCCTGTCTGGATCGACGTCGGCGACCAGGACCCCCTCAGGCCCGCGGCGGAGAAGCTGGCCGGCGAGCTCCGGAACGACGGCGCCGACGTCACCTTCCAAGTCTGGCCAGGAGGCCATGCCGGGGAGTACTGGGACCGGCACTTTGCCGACTACCTCGACTTCTACGCGGACGCCTGCTCCTAGCGGACACCTGGAGAAGCGGCGCACGCCCGGAGTCCGGCGGCGCTGGTGGAACCCGCGGTCACGCCGGCTGCACCTGCGCTAGGGCTTCCAGATCATCAGGACGAAGGCGAGGAAGATCGCGCCGGCCGCGGCGTAGTTGAGCGCCGATGCGCGCGGGTCGTCCAGGAGCGTGTGTAGCTCGACGCTCGGAGCGTCGCCGTCGGCCGCGAGTTGTTCGGCGAGCAGCCGCGCACGCTTGGGCTGCTGGCCGCCCATCCAACCAAGGATGAACGCGGCGAGAAGCAGAACGAGCCCGGTGAGGATCCAACCGTCGCCGAGCGAGTAGAAGCCGTCCGACTCGCCGATCAGCCAGAAGCCACCGACCAGCACGAATAGGCCGCCGACGCCGACGAACAGGACGCCGATCCGCGTCTGCCCGAGGAGCAGCGCAACCTGAGAGGGCCGCTGCTGCCGGCGCGCCGCAGCGTGCAGCACGCCGGCGATCGACATCCCCGAGAAGAGGAAGACGACACCCGTGAGATGCACGAGCAGCGCGAGGTCGTGTCCGCTCACTCCTGCACTCTGTCAGAGCCCACGGGAGAGGAGCAGTTGAGCCAGGTTGCGCAGATCATCGGCGCGCTCGCCATTCTCGCCGCGTTCGTCGCGGCGCAGCTCGGCTCCTTCGACGTGCGCTCGTGGTCGTACCTGGGGCTGAACTTCGTCGGCGCGCTCGTGCTCGGAATCGTCGCGTGGCACGAGCGCCAGTACGGGTTCCTGCTCCTGGAGGGCGTGTGGACGATCGTCTCGGCGTGGGGCCTCGTCACCCACGCGCGTGGCGTTCAGGCGTGAGGCCCTACCGGCGGCCGATGACGAGCTTCACCGGATAGCCGCGCCGCTTCACGGCTCCGGGCCTCGGGCTCTGGCCGACGACGCGGCCCGCACGCCGCGCACGAACTCGGCGGACTCGACCGACCGAGCAGTTGCGGCTCCGGATTCGCTGCTTCGCCCGGCCAAGGGTGAGCCCGAGCACACGTGGCACGACGCATCGCGCAGACGGAGGCGGCGGCGCGGGAGGAGGCGGCGGAGGTGGCGGTGACGGGGGTGGAGGAGGCGGAGGCGGCGGAGGCGGCGGAGGCGGCGGTGGCGGTGGCGGCATCGTCGACTGCGCGCTCCGGTAGACCCCGCCACCGGCAGTTCCGGCGTACGCGTATCCGGCCTGGTCGATCGTCAGCGCCTGCACCGTTCCACCGGGAAGCCCGAAGCTCACGTCGTTCCAGCTGTCTCCGTCCGAGGTCGAGTCGAAGACCGAGCCGCCCGCTCCCGCGAAGAGATGCCCGAGCGGATTGACCGCCAGGGCGCCGACGTCCGGGAAGGTGATGCCGTCGCTCGTCGGAGTCCAGGTGTCGGCGTTGTCTGTCGAGCGGAACACCCCGCCGCCCTCGCCGAACTGCGACATCGTCCCTGCGAAGAGATGCCCGTTCGGGGCGAACGCGAGCGCGGCAACGTCGGTCGAGGTCAGACCGCTGTTCACGAGCTGCCAGTGGTCGCCGTGGTCGCTCGACCGGTAGACGCCCGTTCCGCAGCCCGCGCTGCCGGCGAAGACGTCGCCCGCCGCGTTGACCGCGAGCGACCAGATGTTCCCGCAGTCGAGGCCCGTGTTCACCGGCTCCCAGCTGTCGCCGTTGTTCTCCGAGCGGTAGACGCCGCCGCCGAAATACGTGCCGGCGTAGATCCGCCCGCTCGAGTCGATCGCCAGCGCACGCACGTCCGTCGCGATGGGGCCCGTAACGTCCTCCCAGCTCGCGCCGTTGTCGCTCGAGCGGAAGACGCCGCCCTCGCCGTCGACGAAGTCGGCTCCCGCCAAGATGTCGCCGGCAGAGTTGATCGCCAGCGCCCTCACGTAGAAGAAAAACGGCAAGTGGACGTCGTAGATCTTCGTCCAGCTCTGACCGCGGTTGCTCGAGCGAAACATGCCGATCCCATACGTGCCGGCGAACACGTCGCCGTTCGGCTTGGAGGCCAGCGCTCGCACGTCGGTCGCGATCAGCCCCGAGTTCTGCTCGGTCCACGTGTCTCCGCCGTCGGTCGAGCGAAAGACGCCGCCTCCGAAGTACGTTCCGGCGAAGAGGGTGTCACCCGCCGCTGCGAGAGAGATGATGAACGGCGTCATCAGCCCGGCGTTGACCTCAGACCAGTGGTCGCCGTTGTCCGTCGAGCGGAACATCCAGTCGCCGTAGGTGCCCGCGTACAGGCTCCCGTTGTGCGCGAGCAGCGCGTTGACGCCGTTCCCAGTGTTGAGACCGTCGTTGACCGGGGCCCAGTGGTCGCCGTTGTCGGTCGAGCGGAAGACCCCGGCGCCGAAGTCCGCGCCCGCGAAGAGGTCGCCGCCGGGATTCGCGGTGAGCGAAAGGATCGCCGGCTCGGTCAGCCCGGTGTCGACCGGATCCCAGTGGTCTCCGTCGTTGCTCGAGCGGAAGACGCCACTGCCGAACGTCGCTGCGAACACGTTCCCGTTCGGGGCGACCACGAGCGCTGTGACGTACGTGTTCGTGAGGCCGTCGACCACCGGCTGCCACGAGTCCCCGTTGTTCGTCGAGCGGTACACGCCTCCGCCCTCGAAGGTGCCGGCGAAGAGGGTGCCGTCGGCGTCGACTGCCAGCGCGTCCACGAAGGGCATCTCGATGCCGTCGCTGGCCGGTTCCCAGCTGTCGCCGTTGTCGGTCGAGCGGAAGACGCCGCCGAAGGTTCCGGCGAAGACGTCGCCGCTCGAGTTGACCGCGAGCGCCCGGACGTTCATCGCGGTCAGGCCGTCGTTCACCGCCGTCCACGTCGCGCCGTCGTCCGTCGAGCGGAAGACGCCGCCGCCCTGCGTCCCGAGGAAGACGTCGCCGGCCGCGTTCGCGGCCATTGCCATCCCGTCGCCACCCTGCGGGCCGTTGGTCTGCAGCCAGAATGCGCTCCCGTGCGGAGCCGTCGACTGCGCCGCGGCGGGCAGGAGCAGCGCGCAGAGCGCCAGCGCGAGAACCGCGAGTCGTCGGTGCGCCAATCTCCCTCCCTCTCGCAAGAGGGCAGGTTTGTATCACCTTCGGTGGGCCAAAGGGAAGAGCGTTTTGCTAGGCGGGCTTCTCCCAGACGGAGATGTGCTTCCCGCTCTCGTTCGTGAACGGCTCGCGCTTCCAGCCGCTCCAGCGCTCGCGCAGGCTCATCCCCGCGAGGCGCGCCATCAGGTCGAGCTCGGCCGGCCACACGTAGCGGAACGGCATCGACTTCAGCTGCCACGCGCCTTCACGGAGCGAGAGGTGATGCGAGACCAGGCCCTGGCGCTCGACGTCGTACTCGTCGATCCCGATGTGCTCCGGGCCGAAGTCGAAGACCCGGAACCGCTCGCCCGGAGGGAGCGTGCGCAGGCCCGGCACGCCGATCTCGATCACGAAGCAGCCACCCGGCGCGAGGTGCGCGGCCACGTTCGCGAAGCACGCGGCCTGCGCGTCCTGCGACGTCAGGTTGCCGATCGTGTTGAAGACCACGTACGCGAGCGAGAACGTGCCGTCGACCTTCGTCGTCGCGAAGTCGCCGATTGCGACCTCGATCGCCTCCCCACCGGGCTTCTCTCGCAGCTTCGCGACCATCGCCTCGGAGAGGTCGATCCCGGCAACGCGGATGCCACGCTGCGAGAGCGGCAGCGCGATCCGGCCCGTGCCGATCCCGAGCTCGAGCGCGGCGCCGTCGCCCGCGAGCCCGGCGAGAAACTCGACGGCCGGATCAAGCACGTCCGGTTCGAACATGTCCGCGGAGGACACGTCGTACCGGGCCGCGACCTCGTCGCCGAAGTAGTTCGTCAGAACTTCTTGGCCTCGACGTAGAGCACGCCGGTGCAGGGCAGACAGTACGAGTCGAGCTGCTCGCCCATGTCGATCAGGCGCTTCCTGGCCTCGTCCTTCCCGAGCGTGTCCTGGTACTCGTGAACGAGCGCGATGTACTTCTGCGTCAGCTTCGCGAAGTGCTGGTCGTTGAACGACGAGTTGATGGTCTCGAGAGTCGAGATCTGGTACTCGAGCCGCTCGAACTTGTGGTTCATCGCCGTCGTGTCCTTCTGCCCGCACCCCGCGACGAGGAACACGATCAGCAGCAATCCTGCGACGAGGCGCATCATCGGCTAGCTCGCGAGCCGCAGCGCGACGACGGCGGCCGCGTCCGCCATCTGGCCGAGCATGCGGAAATCGACGTTGGCAACGGTGTCGCAGATCTTGTGGTAGCAGGCATCGAACGGAAGATTTGCAGAACCGCCGAAACGGTGTGCCGAAGTTGCCGACTTGATGTCATCCGCCCCCGTGAAGAGGCCGCCGACCGGAATCCCGAAATCGGCGAACGACGCGTGGTCCGACGCGCCGCCGAGCGACTCCTGCTCGACGGGCAAGTGCCGCGCTGCGAAGTACGAACGGAACGCGTTCTCGATTTTCTGGGAGCCGCTCGGGCCATCGGCACCGTCATACACGATCCGGTCGTAGTTCGGCGAGCCGATCATGTCCAGGTTGATCACGCCGAGGATTCGTGTCCGCTCTCGCTGGCTCAGGCTCTGAACGTAGCTTCGCGAGCCGACGAGCCCGAGCTCCTCGGCGCCCCAGAACGCGAAGCGCAGCCCGTGCTTCGGCCGCACGTGGAGCCGGCGGGCCTGCCGCGCGATCTCGAGGACGGCCGCGCTGCCGGAGCCGTTGTCGTTGATCCCGGCCCCGTTGGCAACCGAGTCGAGGTGCGCGCCGAGGAGGATCACGCCCGGCCGGCGACCGGGCAGGTCGGCGACGACGTTCGCCGCCCTGGCTTTCGTCGTCGCGACCGAGAGGTCGAGGTGGACGCGCACGATGCCAATCTGGGCCAGCTGCGTCAGCTGGGCGCCGACCTGGGACGAGATGACGAGCACCGGGATGCGCGCGCTCTGGCCGAAGACCGTGGCCGACAGCGGCGCCGTCCGCCCGGGCAGGCCGTCGTTCGCGATCAGCGCCGCCGAGGCGCCGGCCGTCTGCGCGGCGCCTGCCTTCTGCGAGAACGGGCAGCCACCGCGCTTCATCACGGCGATCGCCCCGTTCGGGAACGAGTTGAAATCCGAGGCCGCACAACCGCTCGAGCCGCCGACGGGGGCGACCCGGGCCGTGACGGCCCCGCCGCCCGAGTAGCGCATGGTCAGGAAGTCGCGGTTCCGCTCGTACCGCTCGTGCCCGGGCGACACGCGCTCGAAGACGGTCGGCTTCGTCTCGCGGAAGTACCGGAAGGTGAACATCTTCTTCCGGGGTCGGAAGCCGGCAGCCCGAAGTTGCCGCACAACATGGGCCACCGACCCCGAGTACCCCGGCGTGCCTGCAGCGCGAGTTCCGCCGTTCCGCTCCGCGACCGCTCCGAGGGCCTCGAGTTGCGCCTTCAGGTGGCCGGGCGTGATCGCGTGGGCCAGCGCTGAGGCCGGCGTGCGGGCCGCCGGTCCAGCCTCGTGTCCGACGGCCGCGTCGCCGGTTCCCGCAATGAGCAGGATCCCGATTCCGATCGCCAGAGCGAAACCTCGCACGTGTCTTGATAGACGGCGCAGTCGGCCGGAAGTTGGGGCGCTCCCCAGGCCGCACCCACGCGGCTACGCTGGCCCGGTGGCCGAGGTTCGAAAGCCGCGCGTCAAGGAGTACTCGACCGACCAGATCGTGGTGGAGTGGGAGCCTCGGCTCTGCATCCACTCAGGCAACTGCTCACGGCTTCTGCCGAAGGTCTTCGACCGCGATCGCCGGCCCTGGGTGAAGTCCGACGAAGCCTCTGCAGACGAGATCGAGACGGTCGTCGCGCAGTGCCCGTCCGGCGCGCTGCGAACGAGACGGCTGAAGGGCGTCAGCGTCAAGCCACCGCAGCGACGCGAGATCTGCGCCTCGGTGAACGGGCCGCTGCTCGTGACAGGGGGCGTGCGAGTCGTCGACGCCGAGGGCAACGTCCTCCACGAGGGCGAACGCGCCGCGCTCTGCCGCTGCGGCGGCTCGAGCAACAAGCCTTTCTGCGACGGGACGCACAGGACGAACGGTTTCCGGGGCTAGTGCTCACGCTCTACCAGGCCGAGTGGTGCCCGTTCTCCTCGGCGGTACGGGAGATCCTGACGGAGCTCGGGCTCGACTTCGTCGCACGCCAGGTCGAGCCCTGGCCCGAGCAGCGGGTCACGCTCAAGGCCGTCTCCGGCTCGGAGCGGATCCCGGCTCTCGAGACCGAGGACGGCCGCTTCTTCAGCGGGACGCGCGCGATCTACGGCTACCTCCGCGAGCTCGACGCCTGGGAGCACGCCGCTCAGCACCGAAGGCGCTTCCGCGAGCACGGGGCCGCACGGGAATCCGACGCGATCGGGCAGCTAGTCGAGTACTTCCGTCCGAAGGACGACGTCGACGCGGAGGTCTCCCCCGACGAGCTGATGGTCGTCGGCGTGCCCGAGCACTCGCGATACGAGCTGCGCCTCGGCGACCGGATGATCGGCGAGGCCGCGTATCACCGGCGTCAGGGCAGCAACCGGATCGCGCTGCTCCACACCGAGGTGGACGAGTCCGTCGAGGGGCGCGGCTTCGGCAGCCGCCTGCTCGCCGCGGTGTTGGAGGACGTGCGCCGCAAGGGACTCGAGGTCGTGCCGCTCTGCCCGTTCGCGGCGCACTACATGGCAACGCACCCCGAGGTCCACGACCTGCTCGCCGAGAGCCACCGCGACCGCGTGACCGCCTAGCCGCTAGCGAGATCGACCGCTGACGAATTAGGGTTCTCTCGTGCGGATCATCCTGGGAATCGTCCTCGTCCTGTTCCTCATCCTCTGGGTGCGCGCCGTGATCGACGTTTTCCGGCGGCACGACCTTTCGGGCGGCGGCAAGGCGGGCTGGACGATCTTCATGCTGATCCTTCCGTTCATCGGGCTGCTGGTTTACACAATGCTGCGGCCTGCAAACGTGTAAGTGAGTGGACACAGAAGCTAGCCCCCTGCGCTTCGCGCGGGGGCCGCTGAAGATCGTCGGGCTCGGCGGCTCGCTCTCGTCGACGTCGCGCAGCCGGGCCGCGTTGGCGACTGCGCTCGCGGGAGCAGCAGACGCAGGCGCCGAGACACAGCTGCTCGACGTTCGCTCGCTCAACCTGCCGCTCTACAACCCGGACGTGGAGCCGAGCCCGGCCACGCTGGCGATGGTCGAGGCTCTCGAGAGCGCAGACGGGCTCGTCTGGAGCAGCCCCCTCTATCAGGGCTCGGTCTCCGGCTCGTTCAAGAACGCGCTCGACTGGTTGCACCTCCCGAGCGGCAGCGTGTATCTGACGGACAAGGCGATCGGGCTGATCAGCGTCTCGGGCGGCACGCAGGGACTGCAGGCGATCAACGTGATGGAGTTCTCGGTGCGGGCGCTACGCGGCTGGGCGGTGCCGTACGTCGTCCCGGTTCCCGGCGTGGCGTTCGACGAGAACGACGAGGTCCGCGACGAAGGCGTGCGGCGGCAGCTGAAGATGCTCGGCAGCGAAGTCGTCCGGCTCGCCTCGCACTTCGTCGAGGCCGAGGAGCCGGACCACGCGATCGAGTGCGCCCGGGCACGCGAGCGAGTCGCCGCCGCGGTCTGACGAATCGCCTAGGTCGGCCGGTCAAGGCGAACCAGCGTGTGCAGCTCGTCGTCCTCGGGGTCGACGAACTCCCGCACTGCTCGAAAGCCCGCCTTCTCGAAGGCGCGGAGCGAAGCCGTGTTGCGCACGTCCGGGTCGGCGACGCACGCCGTCGTCTCCGGGCGCGCGAAGACGATCTCGTCCAGGAACCGCTCGATCATCTCCGTGCCGAGCCCGCGACCGGTCTGCTCCTCGTCGCCGATGAAGAGGTCGAGCCCCGCCGAGCCCTCGCCCGCCTCGATCAGCGCAGCGAAGTCCGGGTAGTCGGACACGAGATAGGTCTGGATCATCCCGAGCGGCTCGCCGTCGAGCAGCGCGATGTAGTGCTGCGTGGGCTCGCTGCCCTCGATCGTCGGCAGGTAGTGGTTCTCGGTCTCCTCGAACGTCCCGCGCACGGTCCACCAGCGAACGACGTGCGGACGCTGGTGCCACTCGTGGACGAGCGGCAGGTCGTCGCGGGTCATGAGCCGAAAGGTGATCGCCACGCAAGGGGATGATCGCCGAGGCGCGAAGTCGGGCGCATGTTCGAGACCGTGCTCGCGGTGACGGCGGCTGCCTGGGGGATCCTGATGGCGATTTCTCCGGGCCTCCAGATTCGCAAGATGCTGCTCCACCGCTCGTCGCGCGAGGTCTCGATCGCCTACTTCTGGGTGCTGCTCGTGGGGTTCACGCTCTGGGTCGCGTACGGCGCGACGATCCAGAACTGGTACCTCGTCGTTCCGAACGCGGTCGCCTTCACCGTCGGCGCGACGACGATCGCCGTCGCGCTGCGCTACCGGCTCAGGCCGGTGCAGGGAGGTAGAACGTGAGCGGCGGGCCGAGGCGGTGTCCGCTCTGCCACCACGACACGCGGTAACCGCGCGGCCCGCGGACCGGGAAGTTGCGCTGCCAGACGACCGTACCGCCCCACTGCGCGCCGGTCTTCTTGACCGGGAAGCTCTTGCAGGTCCTGGACTGGCCGAGCGGGACGACGCAGACCCGGTAGCGCCGGAAGTACTTCGCGGCGAGGGTCAGCCGGAACCTGTAGGTGCTGCCGGTCTTGAAGACCCCGTAGCAGAGGTCGCCGGTCTCGCTGCAGTAGCTCTTCACGCGCGTCTGCTGTGAGGCGCCGGCCGGGAAAGCTGCGATCAGTGCGACCGTGAGGGCGGCGGCAAGGGCTGGGCGCATGTCTCTAGTGTGCCTTCCGTGATGGACGCGCGACTCGTCACGCCTGCGTTCGTCCGGCTCTGGCTGGCGACGCTCGGTGCGTTCGCGACCTTCGGGATGCTCGTTCTCGCGCTTCCGCTGTACGTGAAGGACGAGCTCGACTACGGGTCGGTCGGCGTCGGCGTCGCGGTGGGCGCGGCGAGTGTGACCTCGGTCGTGTTCTCGGTCGTGTCCGGACGGCTCGGGGATCGCCACGGGCGGCGGCCGCTGCTCATCGTCGGCGGGCTCGTGATGCTCGCCTGCTACCTGGCGCTCGCGCTCTTGCCCGGGCTGGCGGGCGTGGTCGCGATCCGACTCGTCGCGGGCGCCGCCGAGGCGACCTTCGTCGTCGGCGTCTACACCGCCACGATGGACGTCACGCCCGATGAGCGGCGCGGTGAGGCAGTGAGCCTGGTCACGCTCGCTTCGTATCTCGGGCTTTCGTTCGGGCCGGTGCTCGCCGACTTCGTTCGCGGGTCGGGCCGGTACACGCTCGTCTGGCTGGTGACGGCGGCGTTCGTTCTGGGCGCGACCGCCGTGGTCGCGACGCTCCGAGAGACGAAGCCGGCGACCGACGAGCCGTCGGGCAGCTGGCTGCCTCCGCGCGGGGCGCTCCGGCCAGGGTTGCTCGTCGTCCTGGGGCTGCTCGGGTTCGGCGGGTTCGTCGCGTTCGCCGCCATCTACGCTCGGGACCTGGGCGTCGAGCGGCCGGGCTTGATCTTCGCGCTCTTCGGCGGCGTGGTCTCGCTCGTCCGGTTCTTCGGCCGGCGCCTGCCCGACGCGCTCGGCGCGACGCGCACGCTCGAGCTCTCGTTCGTCTGCCTCGCCGCGGGCCTGGGGCTCATCGGCGCCTGGCAGACGGAGACCGGCCTGATCGTCGGGACCGTGATCTTCGCGGCCGGGCAGGCGATGACGTACCCCTCGGCCGTCCTGCTCGCGGTGCAGTCGACGAGCGCGGCCGAGAGGAGCGCGGTCGTCGGCAGCGTCGGTGCGGCGGTCGACGTCGCGCTGGGGGTGGGCGCGCTCACGCTCGGGGCGGTCGCGAAGTTCTGGGGCTACGGCGGCGCGTTCCTCGTCGCCTCGGCGGTCGCGTTGACCGGGCTGGCCGCGCTGTGGCCGCTGAGCGCCGCGGTCAGGCGGCCGAGCGGCGAACCGTCGACCTGACGGCCGCGAGCAACGCGCTCGGAAGCCGTCGACGTGCGGTTGAGAGCGCGGCCCGGAGTGCCGCCGGCGCGTCGGGGCCGTGGAAACCGACGCCGTGGCCGAACAGGACGTGCTCCGGCTCGAGCGCCGCGAGTGCTGTCCGCGGAGGCACGAGGCGCAGAGCCGGGTGGACGCCGAACGGCTCGCCGGGCGCGCGGAAGTAGCCGAGGCTGCCGAGCGCGTCCCCGCAGACGAGAACCCGCTCGTGGGCGAACCAGAGCGCCACCTCGCGCCAGAATCTCCGGCGCACGATCGGGAAGGCGACGAACGGCGCTCCCTGGACGGGCTCGAACGGCGTCACGTGGAGCGGGACGCCGAGACGCCCGGCGACGGCCTCGTTGTCGCGGCTGTGGCGGTCGATCAGCTGGACGACGCCCGCCGGGTCACCAAGGGCGGCGATGCGCTCGTCGAGCCCGTCGCCGTCGACGACGTCCGTCAGCCAGACGCGTCCTCCCGAGAGGATCGCGTGCGCCGTGCGCCGGAGCCGATCGCCCGAGCTCCAGCCGAAGCCGTGGTCGAATTCGTCGTCGAACAGCAGCGGCACGGGGAAACTATGGCGCGTGGCGCTCACGAACGCGGAGATCGCGGACCGGCTCGAGTCGCTCGGCGCGCTGCTCGACCTGGCCGGGTCGAGCCCGTACGCGTCGCGTGCCTATCGGCGCGCGGCGGAGACGATCCGCGAGACCCAGGCTTCGATCCCCGAGCTCGTCCGCACCGGTCGGGTGCGCGATCTGCGCGGGATCGGGCCGGGCATCGAGGCGCGCCTGCGCGAGCTGGTCGAGACCGGGAAGCTCGCCGAGCTGGAGGAGCTCGAGGGCGAGGTCTCGCCGGAGCTCGTCGCGCTCGGGCGGCTGCTCGGGTTCGGGCCGCAGCTGGCGGTGGAGATCGGGCGGTCGCTCGGGGTGCGCACGGGCGACGAGCTCCGTGCCGCGGCCGCGCAGGGTCGCTTGGGCGAGGTGCCCGGGATCGGGCCGAAGACGGAGGCGAAGATCCTCGCCGCGCTCGCGGGCGCGGAACGGCCCCGGCCTCGGCGCGGGCTTCTGCTGAATCGCGCGCTCGAGTTGAGCGAGGGCATCGCCGGGGCGCTCGGCGGCCAGGTCGCGGGCGATCCCCGGCGCCGGCGGGACTCGAGCGAGGTCTTCGCGGTCGTGTGCTCGGCGGCGCGGCCCGGACCAATGCTCGAGCGGTTCCAGGCGCTGCCCCAGATCGTCTCGATCGTCGAGCGGGAGCAGCGGCGCGCGATCGGGGTCACCGTCGAGGGCGTCCCGGTCGAGCTCGTCGTCGCCGAGCCGCGGCGGTTCGGGACCGAGCTCCTGCGCGCGACGGGGTCGACCGCCTATGTCGAGGCGCTCGAGCCGGTTCCCGACGGGCCGGACGAGGAGAGCGTCTACAGGGAGCTCGGAATTCCGTTCTGTCCTCCGGAGCTGCGAGAGGCGCCGTTTCGCGGAGAGCCGCCGGCGCTCGTCTCGCTCGACGACGTTCGCGGCGACCTGCACGTCCATACGACCTGGTCGGACGGCAGGTCGACGGTGCTGGAGATGGGCGAGGCTGCGCGCGGGCGGGGCTACGAGTACCTCGCGATCTGCGACCACACGCGGAACGTGCGGGTCGTGCCGGGCCTGGACGCGGACGAGGTACGGCGCCAGGGCGAGGAGATCGCGGCGGCGAACGAGCAGCTGGCGCCGTTCCGCATCCTGCGCGGGATCGAGTGCGACATCCTGGCCGACGGGTCGCTCGATCTCCCGGACGACGTGCTGGCGGAGCTCGAGTGGGTGCAGGCAAGCGTTCACGCGGGGCAGCGGGCGCCGCGGGACGAAATCACGAAACGGACGGTCGAGGCGATGCGGCACCCGGCCGTGCGGTGCCTGAGCCATCCGACCGGTCGCCTGATCAATCACCGGCCCGAGAACGCGGTCGACCTGGAGCAGGTGTTCGAGGTCGCGCTCGAGACGGGCGTCGCGGTCGAGGTGAACGGACTGACGCCCAGGCTCGACCTGCGCGACGCACACGTGCGAGCTGCGATCGAGGCGGGCGTTTCGGTCGTGTGCTCGACGGACGCCCACTCGGCGCGCGGGCTTGGGGGCATGCAGTTCGCGATCGCAACGGCCCGCCGCGGCTGGGCGACGGCGGCGGACATCCTG
>Ga0207674_10001723_pt1 | contig 27962 bp, 18 predicted proteins | sample KBSCornC72_FD_184303 | JGI IMG/M metagenome (GOLD analysis project Ga0207674, IMG submission 184303) | Corn rhizosphere microbial communities from Kellogg Biological Station, Michigan, USA - KBS Corn C7-2 (SPAdes) (version 2) | ecosystem: Host-associated > Plants > Roots > Rhizosphere > Soil ...
AGCAGGACGCCGTCTGTCCCTGGCCATGAAGTGGCTGGCGTGGTCACCGCCCTTGGCTATGGTACGACGGGGCTGTCTATCGGACAGCGGGTGTTCGGGCTCACGGACTGGTATCGTGACGGTGCGCTTGCGGAGTATATAGCCATCGAAGCCCGCAACCTTGCGCCGCTGCCAGGCGACGTTGACTTCACGGTGGGCGCAGCCCTCGCGATGCCGGGCCTGACCGCGTGGCAGGGGCTGTTCGAGCACGGCCGCCTTCGTGCGGGGCAGAGTGTTCTCGTGCACGGCGCGGCCGGTATAGTCGGTTCGATGGCGTCACAACTCGCACGTGAAGCAGGCGCATATGTCATCGGTACCGGGCGCGCCGGCGGACGTCAGACGGCACTCGACTTTGGTGCGCAGGAGTTCGTCGACCTCGAGAATGACGCTCTCGAAGATGTAGGTGCGGTCGATCTGGTTTTCGACGTCCTTGGCGGAGACATCGTGAAGCGATCTGCGGGCTTGATCCGTGCCGGGGGAACGCTCGTGACCATTACCGGTCCGACCGAGGCAAGGCCCGTCGACGGTCTGACTATCGACTTCGTCGTGGAATCGGACCGCGCCCAATTGAGTGAGATTGTCCAGCGGGTTCGGGATGGTCGGTTGCGAACGTACATCGGGGATATCTCTACGCTCGACGCCGCCGTTGCCGCCTTCAATTCAACCAAGCGGAGCAAGGGGAAAACGATCATCCACGTACGCGAGTAAGGGCAGATTCTAATAGGATTCTAATGTGTGTTTAACTACGCTTAACAAACGGGTCGATTAAATTTATGGGATCAAAAATCTACCCGTTTGAGAATATCTCTCCTGATAGCGGCCAGCGTTTTTCTCCAAACCGCGAGCGCACAGGTGGCCGACAGCAGTCTGGCTTCCGACAAGAATATCCGAAATAAAGTATTGAATGATATCCAGGACAACCTGGACAAGAAGACGAAAAGCATCGACCAGACGCTGACGAAGCTGGATCACAAGGTGGATTCGCTGGATGTGGAGATAGCGGCTTCCAGGGACGCACGGGAGAAGGCGGATAAGCTGCTGTTGCGTGTGCAATCGCTGGAGAAAAAACAGCAGGCGATAGAGGAGAATGAACTGTACGTGTACCAGGCGAACTATCAATCGGCGATCATCAATCTTGTGTCGATGGATAAGGAGATCAAGCCGCTGGTTCTTTTCAATGCTGCCAAGAGCTTTTTTTCCACGTTGAATGAGACGGCTGATCCGATGAAGTATGCGGGTTACCAGGACTGGTATAAGAAATTCTACGACTTTGTTGAAAAGGAAAAGGACCATGAACCTGCGTTGAGCGTATTACATGATATGGTGCAGGTGACGGGTAATCTTACGAGCGGAGCTTCTATAACGGGGCCATTGTCGCAGGCATTGTTCCTCGGCATCAATTCTTTTATCAATTCTTTGGGCAGCAGGAGGAAGGAGCTGCGGGACCAGAGTCAAAAGATGTTTTTGCTGACGGCGAAGCTAAGCCAGTTCGATTATGATAAAGACCTGGTGGAGCAGCAATGGCAGATCGTGACGCATGAGCTGGAGAAGCTGCAGATACACTACGACACGATACTCAATCAGAACCTGTCCCTGCTGCGGGTAGACAGGGGAGAGTACAACCGGCGATTCTACCGGGAGAATGATGCGGAGAAGCGTTATCAATTCCTCACGGAGCTGCGTAAGGAAGCTTCCGGGCTGGTGACCGGCCGAAAAGCGGCAGATACAAAGAGCTGGAAACAGCCTATCTATTACGAGCTGATGGATGTACAGTCGTTGAAGCTGCGGTTTGGGCAATTGACTTTTGACATCCGGGGAATACTTGAAAAGTACCAGGAGCTGGTAAAGAAGTACCGGAATGATCCCGAGATCGGGATGAAGGTGCAGGGATTGGAGGTCAAGCTGAATGCGTTGAGCGATACATTCGATGGAACATTCGAGCCGACGGAATATATCAATTCAGCGACCCGGATGTACCTGGTGAACTAAGGATGATAGATCGATGCCATCGTACGCAGGAGCTGGGCAGCCCAGGAAAATATATTATGTTCCACGAGGGATTGTCTCATTTTCTGCATCCGTTGTTTTTGTTCTTCCCGTGGCATTTCCAGGGCCTGCTTTATCGTATCGGCCATTTTTTCGATATCATAGGGGTTCACGACAAGAGCGCCCTGCAGTTCCTGGGAAGCGCCTGCAAAGCGGCTGAGGATCAGCGTCCCGTCATTGTCACCCCTGGAGGCTATGAATTCTTTCGCAACGAGGTTCATGCCGTCATGGAGGGAGGTGACCATACAAAGGTCTGCCGACACATAGAAGGGGGATATTTCTTCGTGGCTGTGGTGTCTTTTTAACAGAAGGATGGGTATCCAGTTCCTGGATTTGAAGCGCCAGTTGATGCGATTGGCTTCGTTTTCCACATTGCTGACGGTGTCTGCATAGCTTTTCAGGAGCGTTCGGCTGGGCGCGCCTACCTGTACGAAAGTGAATTTTCCGATGTACGAGGGGTTTTTTTCGAGGAAGCGTTCAATGGCAAGGAATTTTTCAATGATGCCTTTGGTATAGTCTATACGGTCGACGCCGATGCCGAGGTATTGGGCGGTGACGCCGTGGTCGGCCAGCAGCTTGTTGATATCTGTCCTGGGAGTATTGGTGTCATAGTCCTTCATCGTAAAGGCGATGCTGATGGGAAAAGGTTTTACGACTGTGGTGGAGGCGCCTATTCTCACGGAATAGTTTTCCCAGATGACCCTGGATTCGATGGCTGTGTTGACCGTCTCGAGGAAGTTATTGCAATGGAATTGTGTGTGGAAGCCGATGAGATCGGCGCCGAGCATGCCATTGAGTATTTCCCGCTGCCAGGGGCAGATGCCGAAGGATTCGGCGTTGGGCCAGGGTATATGCCAGAAGAGGGCGATCCTTGCGTCGGGGCGTTCTTTCCGGATGAGGCGGGGCAGTATAGCGAAGTGATAGTCCTGGATAAGAATGAAAGGTTCTTCTTCATTCTTTATTTCCTGAATAACGGCTTTGGCAAAATCTTCATTGACCTTTTTATAATATTCCCAGTCTTCCGTTCTGAATATTGGCCGGGTGTGCGCGATGTGGCAAAGAGGCCAGAGGCCTTCATTAGAGAAGCCATAGTAGAAATGATCTTCTTCTTCCTTGGTAAGCCAGAGGCGTCGCAGGGTGTATTCCGGGTGATGGGGCGGGACCTGGACCTTGTCGTGTTTGTCGACTGTCTCTTTATCCGCATCGCCCATACCGGAAGCGATCCACAGGCCGCCACAGGCTTTGAGAATGGGCTCCATGGCGGTGATCATGCCGCTGGCAGGAACGATGCATTGTATCTCGCGGCCCGAATGGATATGCATATAGGGTTCGCGATTGGAGACCACCACCATTTTTTTGTCCTGGAGGATATTGCCGACTTCGACCCTCAGGCGTTCAGGCGTCCAGACGGCTTCCGCATTGGAGCGCAAAAGGGCTTCTTCTTCGGCGATGGCCCTGGCTTCCCGGACAGTCTTGGCTATATGGACTATCTCTTTATGTAATGGTGCGAGGAAATTGGCAGGGGAGAGCTGTTTGAGCTTGTCGAGGTTGCCGGTGCCGGCCTCTTTCAACCATACGGCTATTTTGTTGAGGGGGCTGAAGATGCCCCATCGAATGACGAGAATGGTCACGAAAGAGATGATAAGCACCTGTGCGAACCAGCGGAAGAAGTTGCGGAGCCAGATGCTGCTGACTATGTGATCTATGTAAGCGGCATCGGTATAGAAAACGAGCGCCGCATTGGATATGGCGCCTTTTTTTATAGGCCTGATATATTGGTAGAAATTCTTTCCGTCCGCCCGTTTGAAGTTTCCTATAGAGCTGTCGGCTGTGAGGGCCTGGGCGATATAATCGAGGGAATAGGTTACAAGCGGCCGGATCGAGGTATCGGGTGTAACGATGCTGTCGCTGTTGTAGTATACGGCGATGCCCAGGAGCCTGTAGTCTTTGCTGACGCTGTCGGAAAAACGTTTGATGCCGGTGCTGTCCTCTTGCAGCAGGTGTATGAGGTCTGTGCGGCTATAGGCATCCGCAATGCGGGCGGTGCGTTCCTGCAGCTCGCTTCGCAGCGTTGCTGTTTCGCTGGCTATTTGAAAATAGGTGAACGCTCCTGCTACAATGGTCATTGCGAGGATGATGGTAAGGATCAACGTAAAATTAATCTTCAGTCGCATAGTGCGCTCAAGTTACGAATTAATGGGGGTTGGAAATCTGCCGGGGATTCTAATGAAATTCTAATATGATATTTAAATATGTTTAACAGGCGGCGTCGAACGGCGTGGCCATATAGTTGTTGAATATAGGTAAACAACATTCATCAATCTAAAATACCATAGCAATGAAAATCAAAAGAGGTTTAGTTCTTGCCGGGATAGCCGTAGCGTTTGCGGGCGGCTTCTTTATATCCCGTGGGGAGCGCCCTTACAACAGCGTATTGGATGAGCCCAAGGCTCCCGTCGTAAAAACGGCTTATACGGGAACGGTTGCGGCACAGCCAATTGATTTTGAGAAAGCTGCATCGGCTGCAGTAGCGTCGGTGGTCCATATCCGAACGACCACGAAGTTCAAGGAAGTGTCGGGGCGGAGACCTCCGGGGCAGGATCAGGATCCATTTGGAGATATGTTCGGAGGCGATCTTTTTAAGAAATTTTTTGGAGAAGGGAATGGGCATTCATACAGCATGCCTGATCAGCGTGCATCGGGGTCGGGTGTGATCATCAGCTCCGATGGATATATCGTCACCAATAACCATGTTGTCGATGGGGCGACGGATATTTCGGTGACGTTGAACAACCGGAAGAATTACAAGGCAAAGGTCATCGGTACGGATCCCAACACGGATCTGGCCCTGATCAAGATAGATGCAAAGGACCTGCCTGTGATCAATATCGGGAATTCGGATGATGTAAAGCTGGGTCAATGGGTGCTGGCTATCGGCTACCCCCTGAACCTGGATGTGACGGTGACGCAGGGTATTGTCAGCGCCAAGTCAAGGAATATCGGGATCAACACGAGGGCGACGGCGCCTGTGGAATCTTTTATACAAACGGATGCCGCTGTCAACCCAGGTAGCAGTGGTGGTGCGCTGGTAAATACGAATGGGGAGCTGATCGCGATCAATTCCGCCATTGCATCGCCCACAGGGTCATTTGCGGGGTATGCGTATGCTGTTCCTTCGAACCTGATGAAGAAGGTGATCGGGGACATCATGAAATATGGTTCTGTACACAGGGGTTACCTGGGCATCAGCATGGCGCCGGAAGGGCTGGATGATGCGAAGAAGAAAGAATTGGGCATCAACAATGACGTGAATGGGGTATTTGTCGCGGAGGTCGATCCCAAGGGCGCGGCCGGAGAAGCGGGCATCAAGAAAGGAGATGTGATTGAAAAGGTCAATGATATGGAAGTGAATTCGGATGCGCGGCTGTCGGAGCTGATAGCGCGGCAGCAGCCGGGTGATAAGGTAAAGATCACCTATATGCGCGATGGGAAAGAGATGACGACTACGGCTGTGCTGAAGGATAAGCTGGGAACATTCGGCAGCATGGCGGCTACTGCTGTAGAGTCGCTGGGTGCGGACTTCTCGACGTTGAGCAAGGACGATGCGAAAAAGATGGGTATCGACGGCGGCGTGCGGGTGAGCAATATCCGCGACGGTGTATTGAGCAATCAGACGGAGATGCGTCCGGGGTTTGTCATTACCAAGGTTGGCGGGATACCGGTGCATACCGTGGATGAGTTCAAGTCGGCGCTGTTGAAGCAAAAATCAAACTTTATGATAGAAGGCGTGTACCCGGAAGATAGTCAGGTATATTATTATGGCATCAACGGACTGAGGAAGTAAGGGTTGTGTTTTGTTTTCATTTGGTAAAAAAGGCCGTCTTAACCAGACGGCCTTTTTATCCTTTAGTGAGCGGCTTTCCTTGATTTTACCAGAGGAGCCAACATCACGATCATTAAAACTACGAATGAAAGGATCGTTGTCATAGTGTGTGTTTTATTAAAAAGAGTTTTTTAACAGAGTTAGTTGAGCTCGGCATAGCGGGTCAGCTGGTCCTTATCCGCCTGGTGAAAGATCTGTTCATGCCGGTGGTTGAATTCTTGTTCCAGGGAGACAATGACGCTGTTGAGGTGATCGATGTCGCTGGAAAGATGCCGGGTGGTGAGGAATTTACCGGATGTGATCAGCGGGCTGCTTTTACCGGTGAGCCTGTTGGACAAACTTATCTCCAGACGAATGAGATCTTCTCCTGCGGTGAAAGGGTTGTCGGCAATGAACACCTTTTTAATCTCTCCGGGCTGAACGTCATTTTTCCAGGCAAGCAAGCGGTGTTTGAGGTCCTGGTGCATATATCTAATGGGTTTTGTTAGAGATGTACGAATTGCTTTTCGTGTGATTATGACGTAAAGTTAGAGCTAATATTGTTCCAAATCCATAGGGCACGGCGAGGTGCGGTCGGCTGGAGCCCTTTACTGGCAAGGGTTTCAGCTGACAGGGGTGGATGAAAAGCCGGATTTTGAGAGAGGAGTGAAGAAAAAAGAGGCGAGGGGGAGATTAAAAATTCATTTTTTTTTAGGGGTTTAAAAGAGAAGAGTGTGGAATGCAATGGACGATATACATGCGTTTTTTAGATAATATGATGAAAGAAAATTTAAAAATTTTTCGAAAATTATTGTCAAAGCGGGGTGAAAATGCAAGATCCCGGGTTTGAGCCCGGGATCTTTGTGTAGTAGTAGTAATATGATGTCAGACTTTTTCCGCATAGTGTCTTTCCCTAGAACGAACAGCCGGATGGGGCTCCAATTCCTGGGAAGGATAAGCTTCGATGCCGTGCTCGAATACATCGAGGCCGCCGGGGCCCATTTCGCCTTCGGGCTCGACGCGAAGTTTCCAGGGGTAAGGAAGCTGTTTGATCACCCACATGAGGATGAAGGAAACGGCGAGGGTTGCTACGGTGATGCTGAAGCTGCCGATGAACTGTGCTTTGAGGACGTCGGCGCCGCCGCCATAGAAGAGGCCTGTAACCGGTGCTGAGTTATCGGGACCGGTGGCGCCGGTGAGGCCGTATTTGCCACAGGCGAAGAGGCCCAGTGACAGGGTGCCCCAGATGCCGCCGAAACCGTGTACGGCTACTGCGCCGATGGGATCATCGATGCGCCAGTATTCCATCAGATTGAGCGCTAACCAGACCACAATGCCGGCTACTGCGCCCAGGACAATGGCGCCGAAGGGGGATACCCAGTAACAGGGGCAGGTGATGGCGACGAGGCCTGCGAGGAAGCCGTTGGTGGTATAGCCAAGGTCGAACTTACCTTTTGTGTCGCCAAACCAGAGGGCCATGTACATAGCGGAGATGCCGGCTGCGCAGGCTGCCAGGGTTGTATTGGTGGCTACTCTGCCGATGCCCTGCATATCCACGGCGGAGAGGGTGCTACCCGGGTTGAAACCGTACCATCCGAACCAGAGGATGAAGCCACCGACCGCTGCTACCGTCAGATTGTGCGGAGCGGGCATACCGCCGCCGTCGCGTTTGAAGACCCTGCCGAGGCGAGGGCCGAGCACGATGGCTCCAGCGAGGGATACCATACCACCGATGGTGTGTACGACCGTGGATCCGGCGAAGTCGCGGAAACCTTGTCCCAGGCCGGGGAGGAAGTGATCCTTTGAGCCCATGAGCGCCAGCCATCCATCGGGTCCCCAGGCCCAGTGGCCGACGATGGGATAGATGAAACCTGTAACGCCGATGCTATAAAGGATATCACCGCGGAAGCTGGTGCGACCAATCATCGCGCCGGAGGTCACGGTAGAGGTAGTATCTGCGAAGGCGAACTGGAAGATCCAGTGAGCGATGACCGGTACGCCGGTGCTGCCGTATGTGTCAGGAGTGTTCTGGAGGAAGAACCAGGGTTTGGCGTCACCGCCTGCCAGCGCACCGCCGCCCCATCCGATGAAACCATTGCCCTGACCAAACATGAAGGCATATCCGATGGCCCAGAAGAGGATGCCGCATATGCAGGTATCGAAGATACATTCCATCAGGACGTTGACTGTTTCTCTTTTCCGGGCGAAACCTGCTTCCAGGAATACGAAGCCGGGCTGCATGCCGAATACGAGGAAGGCAGCGACGAGCGTCCAAATGGTGTTGGCTGTGTTCATCAGCATGGTCTCATGAGCGGTAAAAGCAGGCGTCTGGGCGTGTGCCGGAGTGCCGCCGAGAATGGCGGGCAGGAATCCCATGGCCAGCAGGACTATGAAAATGCCTATTATCTTACCGGCGAACATACCTCCCGCGATGCGCCACTTATCTTTTTTTGTCAACCTGACCATTACCGGCAGGCTCCCATTTCCTGCCAGTCCCAGTCTACTTTTAATAAAATTGGTTACTCCCATTTTGCGTTGGTTTTTGTATTTGTGAAAGAATATTTAGGTGGTTAGATCATATTCCGGGGTAACGTGTTTCCGAAAAAATAACCCGTTCCCCGGAAACATTTTTGTCTGTCCTTCGGACAACGAACCTTTGGTTCGTTCCGAAGATTGGTTTTATATGTTGCGTTGTTTAGAATGAATAGATGGCTGCGAACAGGAAGCTGGCGGTGGATTTGGAGCCAGTGTTGTCGCTCTTCAGGAATATCTGCTGGTTGGCATTGTCCAGTCGGAATTCGGGCATGAAGATGAATCCGTCCACTTTGAACTGGGCTGTGAGGGTGCTGGCGAAGACTTTGGACGGCAGGGGCAGCTTGACGCCATCCTTGTCGGAAAAGTATTCTTCGCGAAGGGTGAGTCCGAACCAGGGGGCCGGATCGAGGTTGAGATAGGCTGCTGCGCCATACCAGGTGCGGCTTGTAACGAAGTCCTCCGTGAAGCGGCTGGATTTGTTGAGGGTACCGTTGACGCCCACGTTGAAGAGGCTGCTAAACTTGAAGGTGCCTACGAAGTCGAATTGATGTACCTTATTATCGCCCGTATCTCTGCCACCTACGTAATTCAGGTAGAGTTTGATATTATCGTTGGGGGCGTAGCTATATTGGGCGATGAGGTTCTTTTTATTGATATATCCTGTGGGGACGCTCCTCCAGTCGGTGGGGTTGGAGACGCCTATCATGATGCCGGACTTGCCGGCGGTGAAGTCAGCGCGGACGCCGGTGTGGGAGAATGGACCGTTGGTGAACATATAGGACATGCTGTAGTTACGGTTAGCATATGCGTCCAATACTTCGTATCCGACGTGGGTGGCCCAGGTACCGCCTGTGAATTTGACCCAGGCTGTAGGTGAATAGCTGATATACAATTGTTTGATAGCCTGAACGATACCGGCATCGTTATAGGCGAATTCCTGTGCGCGGGGACCGAAACCGAGGTCAGCGACCATATCCATTTTGGCTGTTTTGTGTTCCAGCCTGACGCTGGCCATACCCAGCTTGAAGTTGTTGTGGGTGCCTGTGAAGCTGGTATAATTATTTACCTGCTTGTCAAAGTTGTAACGGTAGTAAAAATCGGCTGAGCCGGTGATGGACAGAGCTGGTGCAGGTGCGGCAGCCTTGGCAGAATCTGTCGTAGTTGTCTGTGCCGAGATGGAAGAAGATACGAAGGTCGTGATAAGGCAAAAGGTGATAATCCTTAACATTGGCTGATTGTTTTGGTTAATAAATAAAGATGGGACGGGAGGGCTACCGGATCAACACATTAAAAATTTTTACAAGTGATGTTTCTTATGCTAATATACTCATGTAAGTGGAGTATGCGCTATTAAATATTATATATAATAAATAATAATATAACTTATTTAACGGCGTTAAATGGGTTTAAAAAATTAATAGTTAGATAATTACGGCCGTTTTTATATTTTCTTTATGAATTTAAATATTGAAGTTGTTTAAAAAAGGAGCGAGAAATTGCAGGTTTGTTTAAAGAAGTTTGGAGGGACTTTTTCAATATGAAAAAAAAGCCCCCTCTTTTAAACAAAGAGAGGGCTGTACGCGGGAGTGATTTTATAAATTGTTTACAGGCCTTTAGAGGGCTATAAGACTTTGGTCTTTTCTTTCCAGCAGGGAAGTTCCCATGAGGTATTCGTCGACCTTCCGGGCGCATTCACGGCCTTCGCTGATGGCCCATACGACGAGGGATTGTCCCCTGCGCATATCGCCTGCCGTGAATACTTTGGCAATATTGGTCTGATAGCTTTTTTCGGCGGCTTTGACATTGCCTCTTTCGTCCAGCTCGACGCCGAGCTCCTGGAGGAGTCCTTCGTGCTGGGGGGATACGAAGCCCATGGCGAAGAAGGCGAGCTCGCAGGGTATTTCCCTTTCGCTGCCTGCTACTTCCACGAAGCTGGCGGCGCGGCCTTCGTCGGTGAGCTTCCATTCGAGGGTGACGATCTTCAGCGCCTTGAGATTACCTTTTCCATCGCCAATGAATTCCTTAGTGGCTACGGCCCAGTGTCTGTCGGCGCCTTCTTCATGGGAGGAGGAGGTTTTGAGGACCATTGGGTAGGTGGGCCAGGGCATGAAGGCGGTGCGGGCTTCCGGCGGCTTGGGCAGGAGCTCGAACTGTGTAATGGATTTGGCTTTATGCCTGTTGGAGGTGCCTACGCAGTCGCTGCCGGTGTCACCGCCACCGATGACCACTACATTCTTGCCGGTGGCCATGATAGCTTCGCCGTCGATGGGCAGGTTGCTTACTCTTTTGTTCTGTTGTTTGAGGAAGTCCATGGCAAAGTGGATGCCTTTCAATTCCCGTCCTGGAATGGGCAGGTCACGGGGAACGGTCGCTCCTCCTGCCAGTACGATGGCGTGGTATTCGCGGAGCAGGTCGTTGATGCTGACATTGACGCCTACGTTCGCATTGCATTTGAAGGTGATGCCTTCTTCTTCCATAAGCTTGATACGGCGGGCCACCACCCATTTTTCCAGCTTGAAGTCGGGGATACCGTAGCGAAGGAGGCCGCCTGGCTCGTCGTCCCTTTCGAAGACGGTGACTGTATGTCCGGCAGCGTTGAGCTGGTCGGCTGCAGCCAGTCCGGCGGGGCCGGAACCAATTACGGCTACTTTCTTACCCGTGCGGACGGCCGGTTTGCGGGCTTGGACGAGGCCTTTCTGGAAGGCTATCTCTATGATATGTTTTTCTATCTCTTCGATGGCCACGGGCGGCTGGTTGATACCCAGCACGCAGCTGCTTTCGCAGGGGGCGGGGCAGATACGGCCTGTGAACTCGGGGAAGTTGTTGGTTGAGGTGAGGATATCATATGCCTCCTTCCAATTCTGACGGTAGACGGCGTCATTGAATTCGGGGATCACATTTCCCAGGGGGCATCCGTGGTGACAAAAGGGGATCCCGCAGTTCATACAACGGGCAGCCTGCTGATTGAGCTGGGTGTCCTTGTACGGGGATACGAATTCCTTGTAATCATTCTTCCTCTCCTGCACGGGGCGTTTGGAGGGTAACTCTCTGGTAAATTCCAGAAATCCTGTGGGTTTGCCCATTTCTCTTTATTTGAAGTGTTATTTCCAATTTTTTCCGCCCACAGAGAACAACGGAGTGGCTGAGTCACACATGAGAGCCGACTCCGCGTTCTCAATGTCGTGGGCCGTCGCCTGACGGCCTGGGACATGTCCGTTGTCCCTGTGGGCGGCGTGATCCATCTTATGAACGGACCGTTTGTTTATGACTTTTTTCCAGTAATACCTTTTTATAATCCCTTGGGAAGACCTTTACAAAATGTTGCAGCTGGTTCTCGAAGTCGTCGAGGACGAACTTGGCGACGGTGCTGCCTGTATAGGCGTAATGCCGCTGGATCATGTCTTTCAGCTCGGGAATATCGCCGGCGCCTACGGGGTCCAGGTCTACCATCTCTTTATTACAGAGCGAGGGGAACTGTCCTCTCACGTCGTATATATAGGCGATGCCGCCGCTCATACCCGCGGCGAAGTTGCGGCCTGTGTTACCGAGGATGACGACCCTGCCTCCTGTCATGTATTCGCAACCATGATCGCCCACACCTTCGACTACGGCTTTTGCACCGGAGTTGCGGACGGCAAATCGTTCGCCCGCCTTGCCCCGGATAAAGGCTTCACCGGAGGTGGCGCCATAGAAGGCTACGTTACCGATAATGCTGTTTTCTTCCGGAACGAAAGCTGCATTGGCAGAAGGATAGACGATGAGCCGGGCGCCGGAGAGTCCTTTACCGAAGTAGTCGTTGGCGTCCCCTTCGAGCTCCAGCGTCACGCCATTGGCGGCAAAGGCGCCAAAGCTTTGTCCCGCGGTGCCGGTGAACTTAAAGTGCAGGGTATCTTCGGGCAGGCCGGCAGTCTTGTATAGTTTGGAGATCTCGTTGGAGAGAATGGTGCCCACTGTCCGGTCGGTATTCCGAATGGCGAACGCTGCGTATACTTTTTGCCGTTGGTGCAAGGCCGGCTGCGCCGCATCGAGGAGCTTCCAGTCCAGCAGTCCTTCCAGCCCGTGATCCTGTTCTTCCTGCTTGTGCAGTCCCGTGTACATGGAAGCGGGTTCCTTGTACAGGATGGGGGAGAGGTCGAGCTTGCTGTATTTCCAGTGGTTGATATTTTCCCGTGACTCCAGGCAGTCGACTTGTCCCACCATTTCGTCGATGGTGCGGAAGCCCAGCTCGGCCATGATCTCTCTCAGCTCCTGTGTGATGAATTTGAAGAAGTTGACCACGTGGTCGGCATTGCCGGTGAAACGTTTGCGCAGCTCGGGATCCTGCGTGGCTACGCCTACGGGGCAGGTGTTGAGATGGCATTTGCGCATCATGATACATCCTTCCACTACAAGCGCGGTGGTAGCGAGGCCCCATTCTTCGGCGCCCAGCAACGTAGCGATGGCGATGTCACGTCCTGTCTTCATCTGTCCATCGGCCTGGAGGACCACGCGGCTGCGTAATTTATTTCTTACGAGCGTCTGATGGGATTCGGCCAGTCCGAGCTCCCATGGCAGGCCTGCGTGCTTGATAGAGCTGATGGGGGAAGCGCCTGTACCGCCGTCGTGTCCTGAGATGAGGATGACGTCCGACTTGGCCTTGGCCACACCGGCAGCGATGGTGCCGACACCGGCCTTGGATACCAGCTTGACGCTGATGCGTGCGGCGCGGTTGGCATTTTTAAGGTCGAAGATCAGCTGTGCCAGGTCTTCGATGGAATAGATATCGTGGTGAGGCGGTGGAGAGATAAGTCCCACGCCGGGGGTTGAATGACGGACCTTGCCGATCCAGTCGTCTACCTTATGGCCGGGAAGCTGTCCGCCCTCGCCGGGTTTTGCGCCCTGCGCCATTTTGATCTGGAGCTCGTCGGCCATGGTGAGGTAGTAGCTGGTAACGCCAAAGCGGGCGGATGCTACCTGCTTGATAGCGGAGCGCATGGAGTCGCCGTTGGGCAGCTTCTCGTAGCGCATTTCGTCCTCACCTCCCTCGCCCGTATTGCTTTTTCCGCCCAGCCTGTTCATGGCGATGGCCAGGGTGGAGTGGGCTTCATGAGAGATGGAGCCGAAGGACATGGCGCCGGTGGCAAACCTTTTATAAATGCTTTCGGCGGGCTCGACTTCCTCCAGGGAAATAGAGGGCCTGTTCCTTTTGAAGGTGAGCAGACTCCTCAGGGTGGCTGCCTTTTCGCTCTGATCGTTGACGAGCTTGGAATATTTCTTAAACGTGTTGTAGTCGTTCATCCGCGTGGAATACTGCAGCAGGTGGATGGTCTGTGGGTTGAAGAGGTGGAACTCACCTTTTCTCTTCCACTGGTAGACGCCGCCTACAGGGAGTCTTTCAACTGGGATATCCTTACGGCTGAATGCAAAGTAATGTTTGGAGAGCACTTCCCTGGCTATTTCGTCCAGGCCCATCCCTTCGATGCGGGAGGTGGCGCCGGTGAAATATTTATCGACCACCGTGCGGTTGAGGCCGATGATCTCGAAGATCTGCGCGCCCTGGTAGCTCTGCAACGTGGAAATACCCATTTTGGAGAAGACCTTCAGCAATCCATCGCATACGGCCTTGATATAATTCTTTTTCAGCTGTTCGGCATCCAGGTCTGTCTCCAGGCGACCGGACAGTTTCATGTCGCGGATGGAGGAGAGAGCCAGGTAGGGGTTGATGGCGGTGGCGCCAAACCCGATGAGACAGGCGAAATGATGTACTTCCCATACGTCGCCGGCTTCCACGATGATGCCTACCTGTCCGCGATAGCCTTTGCGGATAAGGTGATGATGAACAGCAGAGGCGGCTAGTAGCGATGGAATGGGTGCGTGATCGGAGTCGATGGCCCTGTCGGTGAGGATGAGGACTTCGAAGCCGTCCTGTACGGCATCCACTGCATAGCGGCAGAGGCGGTCGAGACCAGCCTGGAGGGAGCCGGGCTTACCGTCGGCCCTGAAATAGGTTTGCAGCGTCTTGGCCTGGAATACGCCTGTGTCGATGCTGCGGATCTGTTCCAGCTCGTGGTTGCTCAGCACGGGGTGCTTGAGGGCTACGCTATGGCAGGCCAGGGGGTCTTCTCCCAGCAGATTGGCGTTACCGCCTACAAAGCTTGCCAGGGACATCACCAATCGTTCGCGTATAGGATCGATGGGCGGGTTGGTCACCTGGGCGAAGAGCTGTTTGAAATAGCTGCTGAGGTGCTGGGGCTGATCGCTGAGGACGGCCAGGGGAACGTCTGTACCCATGGAGCCAACGGGCTCTTTGCCATCGAGGGCCATGGGAGCGATGAGGGTATCCAGGTCTTCGGTGGAATAACCGAAGGCTTTCTGGTATTTGAATATCTGTTCGGATTCCAGGTGGGTGAACATAACCCTTGGTTCGGGGAGCTCTTCCAGCCGGATCTTATATTTATTCAGCCATTCTGCATAGGGCTTTTGAGAGCAGATGGTGCTTTTCAGCTCGTCGTCGCTGATGATGCGTTCCTGCTCCAGGTCGACTACAAACATTTTACCGGGCTGGAGTCTTCCTTTCTCCTTGACCAGCCGTGGGTCGACGGGCAGCGCGCCTGTTTCGGAGGCCATGATGACCCTGTCGTCGGTGGTGACGCAGTAGCGGGAAGGACGGAGGCCGTTGCGATCGAGGGTGGCGCCGATGATCTTTCCATCTGTGAAGGAGATGGAGGCGGGGCCGTCCCAGGGCTCCATGATGGAGGCGTGGAATTCGTAGAATGCTTTTTTCACCGGGTCCATCTGCTCGTTGCCATCCCATGCTTCGGGTATCAGCATCATCATCACGTGGGGGAGAGAGCGACCGCAGAGGGTCAGCAGCTCGATGACATTGTCCAGGCAGGCGGAGTCGGACTGGCCTTCTGCGATGATGGGCAGCAGCATTTCCATTTCCTCCTTGGTGAAATAGGGGGTGGTAAAACCTTTCTCGCCCGTCTTGAGCCAGTTGAGATTACCCTGGAGGGTATTGATCTCCCCGTTGTGTGCGATAAAGCGGAAGGGCTGTGCCAGCTTCCAGGAAGGGAAGGTGTTGGTGGCAAAGCGGCTGTGTACGAGGCCGAAGGCAGAAACGAGACGCTTGTTGCTCAGATCCGGGAAATAGTGTCTAACCTGGCTGCTGGTGAGCTGGCCTTTGTAGACGACGGTCTTATAGGAGAGGGATGCCACGTAGAAGCCGATGGCGTCCTTTTTGATCGTATTGTTGATAGTATTGCTGGCGTAGTTACGCAGCAGAAACAGCTTCCTTTCGAAGTCGTCGGGCTGTTTGATATGATCGGGGCAGGCGATGAATACCTGTTCCATTTCCGGCTCGACAGAAAGGGCGGTGGGGCCGATGCCTTCCGGGTTGACGGGAACCTTACGATAGCCCAGGATCTCCAGGCCCAGCTTCTCGGCGGAGCGGGAGAAGATATCACGGCACTCTTCCTTTAGCCGGATGTCCCGGGGGAAGAAGAGCATACCTACGCCATACTTGCCATAAGGCGGTAAATGGATGCCCAGCTTGACACATTCGTCGAAAAAGAACTCATGGGGAGTCTGGATCATAATGCCAGCCCCATCGCCGGTGTTATTCTCACAACCACAGGCCCCGCGATGCTCCATATTCTCCAGGATCGTCAGTGCGTCCGAAATGATCTGGTGGGATTTGTTGCTTTTGATATTGGCAACGAATCCGATGCCACACGCATCGTGTTCAAACTCAGGGCGGTATAAACCTTTGCTTACCATACGCAATTAATAGATTAGACTTTTTTCAATTTTTTATATGAATCCTTAGAAAAAATTCTAAGGAGGATAGCAAGCAAGCGAATAAAATTACGGAAAAATTCCCTAATAATTAAATTTCTGTTAATTAGTTTTTCACAGTTGTGGATGATCCAGATCATATTTTGACCGGGGTCCGGCCAAGGCCGGGACTACACGAGGTAGCTGAAAAGGGTATCGTTCTTATTGAGCTCTGTATAGGAAATATTGAATTTCTTCATGTTGTCGATAAGGGTCTGGTAGTCTTCCCTTGCCCGGAGCTCGATGCCTACCAGGGCATGGCCTGTCTCTTTGTTGTGTTTTTGCATGTATTCGAAGCGGGTGATATCGTCGCCGGGGCCGAGGACATGGTTCACAAATTCCTTCAATGCGCCGGGCCTCTGAACGAATTTTACCAGGAAGTAGTGTTTTAGTCCTTCATACTGCAGGGATCTTTCCTTGATCTCCTGCATGCGATCGATGTCGTTGTTGCTGCCGCTGACGATACAAACGACTGTCTTGCCTTTTATGGCATCGGCGTAGTCATCCAGGGCTGCGATGCTGAGGGCTCCGGCCGGCTCGACGACGATGGCGTCCTCGTTGTACAGCTTGAGGATGGTGGAGCAGGCTTTTCCTTCGGGAACGAGGTGTAAATCGTCCAGGACCTCGCGGCAGATCTTGAAGGTGAGGTCGCCTACTCTTTTTACGGCGGCGCCGTCCACGAACCGCTCGATATTGTCCAGGGTTACGGGGTGGCCTGCTTTCAGGGCTTCCTTCATGGAGGGGGCGCCTTCGGGCTCAAGGCCGATGATCTTTGTGCCGGGCGAGTATGTCTTGAAATAGGAGCCCACGCCGGATGCGAGGCCTCCGCCGCCCACGGGGACGAAGAGGTAATCGATCTCGGGCTGGTCTTCCAGTATCTCTACCGCCACCGTGCCTTGTCCTTCGATGATACGAGGGTCGTCGAAGGGGGGGATAAAGGTCATGCCATGGGCTTCCGTGTATTGCCTGGCTGCTACTGCGCAGTCATCAAAGGTATCGCCGGTGAGGACGATCTCGATGCTATTCTCACCAAACATCCGGGTCTGTGTAACCTTTTGTTTGGGGGTGATGATGGGCATGAAAATAACTCCCTTCACGCCAAGTTTACGGCAGGAGAAAGCAAAACCCTGAGCATGATTGCCGGCGCTGGCGCATACGACGCCTTTCTGCAATTGAGCAGGGGGCAGACTTACCATCATATTATAGGCTCCTCTGAGCTTATAAGAACGGACTACCTGGAGGTCCTCTCTTTTCAGGTAGACCTTGCAGGCGTATTTGCGGGAGAGATTGTGATTGTAGGTGAGCGGGGTGCGCTTGACCACTTTCTTCAGTCTTACCGCGGCTGCCATAAAATCCAACCCATGAGCCTGCTGAACAGACCCATGAGCTGGCGCTATCGTGAAATCATTATGCATTTACTGCTTCTTTGGCTTTCTTTTCGGGAACGGCCTGGTTCTCGGGGCGGAGGCTTCTTACCGTCTTGCCTGCCTGCCAGAGCTCACTCTCACGCAATTCTTTCAGTTCGGCTTCCAGCTTTTCGCGGTAGTCGGGCTGGCTGTTGGAGTCGATGGAGCGTTGGGATTCCTTACCGGTGGCTACGCTTTCATACAGCTCGTTGAATACGGGCAGGGTAGCGTCGCGGAACTTCTTCCACCAATCCAGAGCGCCTCTTTGCGCGGTGGTGGAGCAGTTGGCGTACATCCAGTCCATACCATTCTCTGCTACCAGCGGCATCAGGGACTGGGTCAGCTCTTCCACTGTCTCGTTAAAGGCTTCGGAAGGGGTATGACCTTTCTTGCGCAGCACTTCATATTGGGCGGCAAAGATGCCCTGGATGGCGCCCATCAGGGTTCCTCTTTCGCCTGTGAGATCGCTGAATACTTCTTTACGGAAATCTGTTTCGAACAGATAGCCGCTGCCTACTGCAATGCCGAGCGCGATAACGCGATCCTTGGCCTTGCCGGTGGCATCCTGGAAGATGGCGTAGCTGCTATTGAGTCCGCGACCCTGGAGGAACATTCTTCTCAGAGAGGTGCCGGAACCTTTAGGAGCAACCAGGAATACGTCTACGTCCTTGGGAGGAACGATGCCTGTCTGTTCGTTAAAGGTGATACCGAAGCCATGAGAGAAATATAACGCTTTACCGGGGGTCAGATGTTTTTTTACAGTGGGCCACAATTGGATCTGAGCGGCGTCGCTGAGCAGGTAGCAGATGATGGTGCCTTTCTGGAGGGCTTCTTCGATGTCGAACAGCGTCTGGCCGGGAACGAATCCATCCTTTACGGCTTTATCCCAGGATTTGGAATTTTTCCGCTGTCCTACGATGACATTGATACCATTATCTTTTTGATTCAGCGACTGACCAGGCCCCTGGACGCCATAGCCGATGACGGCTACCACTTCATTTTTCAATACCTGCTGTGCTTTGGCGAGTGGGAATTCGTCCCGGGTTACTACATTTTCTTCCACGCCGCCGAAATTTAATTTTGCCATGTTATTCTGTTTTTTGTGTGCACCGGGTCTGTGTTTATCCGAAAAGTAACCCATCCCCGGTGCACGGCTAATGATGGGCCTTCGGCCAGCGGACCTGTGGTCCGCTTAGTTTTGGAATTAATTTACATAGTAAAGACCTTGTCCTGCTGGTTGAGATATTTATTTTCCACCACCTCTTCACCGGGTTCGCTGGATTCGAACTCTTTCAATTTTTCGTGGAAGCCGTGGCTGTCCTTGATGATGGCAACCCGTGCGCTGCGTACGAATTCGATGAGGCCATAGGGTTCCAGCACTTCGATGAGCTTGTTGGTCTCCTCTCTTTGTCCGGTGGTCTCGAATACGGTGTAGTCCTTACGGATGACTACGGCGCGGGCCCCGTATTCGCGGAGAAGGCGTTCGACCTTTACTTTTTCGGCTATCTCTTCCGTAGACACTTTGTAAAGGGCCATCTCCTGCCAGATGATCTCGTCATTGGTATTGTAATAGGCTTTGAGTATGTCCACCTGTTTTTCTATCTGGCGGCAGAGTTTTCTCACTACTTCTTCCGTCTCGTTGATAACGATGGTGAAGCGATGGATTCCTTCGGCCTCGGAGGGAGAGGTGTTGAGGCTCTCGACATTGATCTTACGGCGGGAGAACAGGATGGCGATGCGGTTGAGCAGGCCGATCTGGTTTTCCGTGTAGACCGTGATGGTGTATTGTTGCTTGTTCGAGTTCATATCTATTTAATTTTTGACTGCCTCTATTCTCAGTCTTTTATAATTGCCATACCATTTGTGATTGCGATAGTTGGTGGGCCGTACGGATTCCTGTATCTCTTCCAGGACGGGATCGATGTCCTGTTCAGGGATATTTTTAAAGAACGCATTGCCGAACATCCGGATCCAGTCCTTGATACCATTTTCCGTATCCTGGAGCTCTGTCGGCCGATCGTAATGCGATGCGTAGTTGATACGAAAGCCTTTCTTTTCCAGGAGGGAGGTATATTCTCCCAGGGAAGGGAAGTACCAGAGCTGGGTGGTTGCATTCTTATAGTACCCGTGTCTGGTCAGGACCTTACGGGTATTGACCACAATATCTTCTACATTGCCCTTTCCACCCATCTCCAGCACGAGACGTCCACCGGGGCGAAGGTGGCGCATGATGCAGTCGATGGCGGTGTCCTTGTCCAGTACCCAATGCAATACGGCATTGGAGAAGATGGCGTCGAAGGCCTCGTCGAAATGGAAGTCCGTGGCGGACATGACCCGGAAGTCGATGTCCGGAAAGATAGCGGATGCCTTTTCGATCATGGAGGCGGAGCTGTCGATGCCTGTCACCCTTGCGCCGGTGAGGGAGATCTGGTGGGTGAGGTGTCCTGTACCGCAACCCAGGTCCAGGATCCTTTCACCTGCCTGTGGGGCAAGCATGCTGATCAGGTCCTCTCCATATTTAAACACAAACGAGTGTTTATTTTCGTAGAGGCTGGCATTCCAGCTGGTATTTGTCCTTGTTTGCATTTTATACATTTTAAACACGGGCCCGGCGGGCCGGGGTGGATTATTTGAGCCTGATCTCGGCAACGCTGCACCCCTGGGGTACCATGGGGAACACGTTGTTCTCCTTGCCTACGAATACTTCCAGCAGGTAGGATCCTTTGTGATCGAGCATATCTTTTACCGCCTGATGCAAATCCTTTCTTTTATCGATGCTGCTGCCTGCGATGCCATAACCTTTGGCCACGGTGACGAAGTCGGGGCTGGTGATGTCAACGAAGGAATAGCGTTTGTCGTGGAAGAGCTGCTGCCACTGGCGGACCATTCCCAGGAACCGGTTGTTCAGCACCAGGATCTTCACGTCTATTTCACTCTGCATGATGGTGCCTAATTCCTGGAGGGTCATTTGAAAGCCTCCGTCACCGCTGATGGAGACCACTGTCCTGTGGGGCGCACCAAACTTAGCGCCGATGGCGGCGGGCAATCCAAAACCCATGGTGCCGAGTCCTCCGGAGGTGATATTGCTATGGGATTGGTTGAACCGGGCATAGCGGCAGGCTACCATCTGGTGCTGGCCTACGTCTGTCACGATGATGGCGTCACCGCCTGTGAGCTCGTTGAGCACTTTCATCACTTCGCCCATCGTCATCTGTTCGGCGGTGGGGTTGAGCTCGTCATGTATGACGGCGTCTACCTCTTCCTTATAATAGTCCTTGAATTTTTGGAGCCATTGGGGGTATGTCTTTTTCTCTACCAGCCCGGCGAGCATTGGTAGTGTTTCTTTACAGTCGCCCCAGACCGGTACGGCGGACTTTACGTTCTTATCTATCTCCGCCGGATCGATGTCCAGGTGGATGACCTGGGCCTGTTTGGCATACTTGTCCAGGCGGCCTGTTACGCGATCGTCAAAGCGCATGCCTACCGCAATGAGCACGTCGCATTCGTTGGTGAGCACGTTGGGGCCGTAGTTACCGTGCATACCCAGCATACCTACATTGAGCGGATGGTCGGTGGACAGGGCGCTAAGACCCATGATGGTCCATGCGGAGGGAATGCCTGCCTTTTCGATGAAGGCCTGGAATTCTTTCTCTGCATTGCCGAGGATCACACCCTGTCCGAAGAGGACGAAGGGGCGCTGGGCATTGTTGATCAGGTCGGCTGCTTTTTGGACATATTCTTTACGTACGATAGGTTTTGGCCTATAGCTGCGGATATGGTTGCATTTTTTGTAGCCTTCGTAGTTGAACTTCTGTAATTGAGCATTCTTGGTGATATCGATGAGCACGGGGCCAGGGCGGCCGCTGCCGGCGATGTAGAATGCTTTGGCCAGGACGGCGGGTATTTCCGTGGCGTCGGTGACCTGGTAGTTCCACTTGGTGATGGGGGTGGTGATATTGATCACGTCCGTCTCCTGAAAGGCGTCTGTGCCGAGCAGGTGAGCAAAGACCTGACCGGTGATACAAACGAGGGGGGTGCTGTCGATGAGGGCATCAGCCAGGCCGGTGACCAGGTTGGTAGCGCCGGGACCGCTGGTAGCGAATACTACGCCTGTCCTGCCGGAAGCGCGGGCATATCCCTGTGCGGCATGTATGCCACCCTGTTCATGACGAACGAGGATATGTTTCAATTTATCCTGATAGTCGTAGAGTGCATCATAGATGGGCATGATGGCGCCACCGGGATAGCCGAAGATCGTGTCTACGCCTTCTTCCAGGAAAGCTTCCAGGACGGCGACGGAGCCATTGATCTCGCGGGTAGCCGGCGGCTGTTTGGCGGCGGCTTTGGCCCTTGGCTGAATAGGTGCGGATGGTGTTGTGCTGTTGCTCATAAAATAATTTTTTTAAATTCTGATCCCTTCGCGTTGCTCGGTTACCCGAAGGGCAATCATTAGCGGATTTTGCGCCGGGGTGAAATTTAGCCGGCAACCCGAGCGCAAAATCTAAAATTCGTCGGTGACGCATCCTTCGGCTGCGTTCTTTACCTGTTTTGCATATTTATATAATAACCCCTTGGTGGCCTTCAGCGGTGGTTGTTTCCAGGCCGCCTGTCTTTTAGCCAATTCTTCGGGAGAAATCTTCAATGTGATCGTGTTCTTTATCGCATCGAGCTCGATGGTGTCATCGTCGTGTACGAGTGCGATGGCGCCCCCTTCATAAGCTTCGGGCGTGATGTGACCTACCACGAAGCCGTGGGTGCCACCGCTGAAGCGGCCGTCGGTGATAAGGGCTACGCTTTTTCCCAGTCCGGCGCCGATGAGGGCGGAGGTGGGTTTCAGCATTTCGGGCATACCGGGGGCGCCTTTGGGTCCTACGTAGCGGATGACCACTACATCGCCTGGTTTTATTTTTCCTGTATTGATGCCATTGATCAGGTCGTGCTCGCCATCGAATACACGGGCTGGGCCTTCGAATCTTTCGCCTTCCTTGCCGCTGATCTTGGCTACGCTGCCGCCGGAGGCGAGGTTACCGTAGAGGATCTGCAGATGGCCTGTGGCCTTGATGGGTTTTTCCAGGGGATAGATGATATCCTGTGTTTTAAAATCGATGGCGGGTATGTCTTTTAAATTCTCCGCCAGGGTCCTGCCTGTGACGGTGAGGCAGTCGCCGTGCAGCAACTCTTCTTCCAGGAGGTATTTCATGACGGCGGGGATACCTCCGTGCTCGTGGAGGTCCTGCATCAGGTATTTGCCGCTGGGTTTGAAGTCTGCCAGTACGGGGATCCTGTCGCTGATGGCCTGGAAGTCATTTTGTGTCAGCGGAACGTCCACGCTGCGGGCCATGGCGATGAGGTGGAGGACTGCGTTGGTGCTGCCTCCCAGTACCATGATGGTGGTGATGGCATTCTCAAAAGCCTTGCGGGTCATGATGTCGCGAGGCTTGATATCTTTCTCCAGCAGGAGGCGTATGGCTGTGCCTGCTGCGTGGCATTCTTTCTTTTTCTCTTCGCTGAGGGCGGGGTTGGAAGAGGAGTAGGGGAGGCTCATGCCCAGGGCTTCGATGGCGGCTGCCATGGTATTGGCTGTATACATGCCGCCGCAGGCGCCTGCGCCGGGGCAGGAGTTCATTACGATGCCTTTGAAGTCGGCGTCGTCGAGCTTGCCGGCAATCTTTTGTCCCAGGGCTTCGAAGGCGGAGACGATGTTGAGGTCCTGTCCTTTGTAGTGTCCCGGGGCGATGGTGCCGCCGTAGACCATGATAGAGGGACGGTTGAGCCTGCCCATGGCCATGATCGTGCCGGGCATGTTCTTATCGCAGCCGGGCAGGGCGATGAGCCCGTCATAATACTGTGCGCCGCAGACCGCTTCGATGGAGTCGGCGATGATATCGCGGCTGACGAGGGAATAGCGCATGCCGTCCGTGCCGTTGCTCATGCCGTCGCTGACGCCGATGGTATTGAAAATAAGGCCTACCAATTCATTGCTCCATACTCCGTCTTTTACAATTTTAGCCAGATCGTTGAGGTGCATGTTGCAGGTATTGCCATCGTAGCCCATGCTGGCGATGCCTACCTGTGCTTTTTTGAGATCGGCGTCTGTGAGACCAATGCCATACAACATCGCCTGTGCGGCGGGTTGTGTCGTGTCCTGTGTGAGTGTCTTGCTGTATTTGTTCAGTTCCATTTCGTTGATATGCTGGGTTGGTTTATGCTGTTGCTAAGTGTTCTTGTTTTTCCGTGACCCTGTCTTTGTATGCCTGCTGAATCTTTTTTCCAAGGGTATCTTTCCAGGGGATGGGAAATTTGGTGCTATCCACGGATTCCCATCCAATGATTTCTGCGGCGGTGCCACAGAAAAAGGCAGCGTTCGCCATTTTTAGCTGTTGGATGGTGTACTGGCCTTCTTCCACGGGTATGCCCAGTTCGGTGGCTATTTCCAGCACTGTGGCACGGGTGATGCCTGGCAGGATATTGCCGGGGGCTGGTGTAAAGAGTTTGCCGTCCTTTTCAAAGAACATGTTGGCGCCGGGGCCTTCGGCGATGCATCCATTCATGTCGGTGAGCAGGGCCTCGTCGAAGCCTTTGGCTTTGGCTTCCTGGCTGGCGAGGATGGAGTTGACGTAGTGACCGGATGCTTTTGCCTCGATCTTAAAGCCTTTTGGATTGGGGCGTTGGAAGGAGGAGGTCATGACGCGTAATAGTTTTTCGCCGAGGAAAGGGGCCATTTCCCAAACCTGGATGACCGTATAGGATTCGGTGTTGGGGTTGAAGCTCATATTGGCCGGGCCGTAGACAACCGGGCGGATATAGGCGTCCTGGAGCTTGTTCTTTTCCAGGATGTCGTACGTGGCCTCGATGAGTTCGCGTGTGCTGTAGCGATAGGGCATATTCAATGCTTCGGCGGATCTGCGGAGGCGTTCATAATGCTCGACCTCTTTGAAGATCTTTGTAGCGCCGGCGGCGGTGCGATAGGAGCGGATACCTTCGAATACGGCGTAGCCGTAGTGGAGGGATTGACCATAGAGGTCGGTTTTGGCTTCCGAAGCCTTTACGATGTTGCCGTCCAGCCAGAGAACGGTATTTTCATTGTAGTATGCCATAATTTTTTTTTACATTGTTTATTGATGGTCCTTCGGACCAACCTTTGACCGGGCCTAAAAAAGAGCGACCCGCCTTTGGGAGGCGGGTCGCTGGTATCTTGATTTGTATAGTTATTCTATTACCACCCTTCTCCCTGTATCGCACAGATAATAATCACCACCACCACGGAAGCTAATGTCTGTCCTGCGGACAACGAACCTATGGTCCGTTTGCCTGCGGAGGCTAATCGAGTGATAACATTATTTAATCTGCGTTGGTCCATGAAGGATGTGTTCGTATCAAAGATACTCCCGCCAATCGAATAAACAAAGAACTTTTTTGTTTTTGCGCCCTGCCATTTCAAAGTGTCGGCCCTGGTCGGGCCAAGCCATTGATTTTTCAAGGACGCTAATGTTGGCCCTTCGGGCTCATCCAAGCCGGCTCCGCCCGGCCTTAGATTATAGTTGATTTCCTCAACTCAATATTTTCCTTATGGATATCGCCCGGGATCTTGCCGCCGACGTAGTCGCTGATGAGCTCGCCGATGGTAGAGGTGAAATAGAAATTCACCGGGTCGATGTCCTTTGTAACGAAGCCGTTCTGCAATGTCCAGTTGGCGGCTTCGCGTATTTTGCCGGCTTCTTTATGAAGCCCGAAATGATCCAGCAGCATGGCTGCGGAGAGGATGCTGCCCAGGGGGTTAGCGATGTCCTTACCGGTGGCCTGCGGATAGGAGCCGTGTATGGGTTCAAAAAGGGCGGCTCCCTTACCGATGGATGCCGAGGGAAGCAGACCCAGCGAGCCGCTGATAACGCTGGCCTCATCGCTGAGGATGTCGCCGAACATATTCTCCGTCAGGATGACGTCGAACTGTTTGGGATTGAGAATGATCTGCATGGCGGCATTGTCCACGAAGAGGAAGTCGACCTTAACATCGCAGTAGCTGCCGGCAAGGTCCTGGACAACCTTTCTCCACAGGCGGGAGGTTTCCAGCACGTTGGCCTTATCTACGAGGGTCAGCTTTTTTCTTCTTTGCTGTGCCTGGCGGAAGGCGAGGTGTGCGATGCGTTCGATCTCTTCACGTGTGTAGGTGCAATCGTCCACGGCCTGGCTGCCGTCGGCGGAGGTCTCTTTTTTTCCAAAGTAGATACCGCCTGTGAGCTCACGGAAAATGATAAAATCCACGTCCTCGAGGATCTTAGCCTTGAGCGGGGACAAATGTTGTAAGGCCGGATAAGTGGTCACCGGCCTGATATTGGCAAACAATTGTAATGACTTCCTTAATTTGAGCAATCCCTGCTCGGGGCGTACTTTGGCGGTGGGGTCATTATCGTATTTGGGATGACCTATGGCGCCGAAGAGAATAGCATCGCTGTTAAGGGCTGCCTCGATGGTTTCATCGGGCAGGGGGTTCCCTGTCTTATCGATGGCGTCTGCACCCATCAGGCAGTATTTGTAAGTGAATTCATGCCCTCCCTGCTCGGCTACGGCGTCGAGCACTTTAATAGCCTGCCGGGTGACTTCGGGACCGATGCCGTCGCCTTCAATTACAACGATGTTTTTTTGCATACGATAGAGTTTGGTATAGGGTTAAAGTGATCAGTGGCTTCCAGAACGAACCACAGGTTCGTTGTCCGAAGGACAGACATTAGATATGTCTGAAAAACGGGTTAAATTTATCGAGGGACCCGTTTTTCGGATCTCCTCAAAGGATTCGATCTCGCCCCGGATGCTGAGCAGGTAGTCGATGTCATCGTAACCATTCAACAAACAGGTCTTTTTATAATTGTTAATATCAAATTTTTCCCTTCGAACCCCTGGTTCGATGTCCGAAGGACAATCATTAGCCCGGCTGGCGGGTCCCAATGTGATGGTCTGTTGTGGCAGATCGACGGTGATCTCCGCAGCGGGGTCTTTTTCAATAGCGGTGAAAGCATCTTTGAGGAAGTCTTCGCTGACCGTGACGGGTAACAGAAAATTGTTCAGCGCATTGTTTTTGAATATGTCTGCGAAGAAGCTGCTGATGACCACATCAAATCCTGCATCTTTGATAGCCCAGGCGGCATGTTCGCGGCTGGAACCACATCCGAAGTTCTTAGCTGTCACCAGTATCCTGCCTTTCCAGGCAGGGTTATTGAGCGCAAAATCTTTTTTCGGCGTGCCGTCAGCGTTATAACGCCAGTCGCGGAACAAATTTTCCCCGAACCCTTCCCGGCTGGTGGCTTTCAGGAAGCGTGCGGGTATGATCTGGTCCGTGTCCACATTCTCTATATTGAGCGGGACGGCTGTCGAACGGATGATATTTATAGATTTGTTGCTCATTTGCTTTTTGTTATAAGTATTCCCTCACGTCTGCGATCTCTCCCGTAATGGCTGCCACGGCTGCTGTCAGAGGGCTGGCGAGCAGTGTGCGGGCATTGGGGCCTTGTCTGCCTTCGAAGTTGCGATTGGAGGTAGAGATACAATATTTTCCCGCGGGGATCTTATCTTCATTCATACCCAGGCAGGCGGAGCAGCCGGGCTGGCGAAGATGGAATCCTGCTTCTTCGAATATTTTATCGAGGCCTTCCTCTATTGCTTGTTTTTCCACCTGGCGGCTGCCGGGGACGATCCAGGCCTCGATGTCCTTTGATTTCTTGCGGCCTTTTACGAAGGAGGCCACCATGCGCAGGTCTTCGATGCGGGAGTTGGTGCAACTGCCGATAAAGACATAATCCACTTTTCTGCCTTTGATGGGGGCGCCTTCTTGTAAGCCCATATAGGCGAGGGATTTGAGGAAGCCTGGTTTTTCCTTTTCGGTGATCTCCGTCGTGGCGGGAATGTGTCCTGTGATACCAATGCCCATTCCGGGATTGGTGCCGTAGGTAACCATGGGTTCGATGTCTGCCGCGTCAATGTTTATCTCGATATCGAATCGGGCATCGGGGTCGGAGTGCAACTGCGACCATTCTGCGACTTTTTTATCCCATGCTGCGCCTTTGGGAGCGAACTCTCTTCCCTCGAGGTAATCGAAGGTGGTTTGGTCGGGAGCGATCATGCCACCGCGTGCGCCCATCTCGATGCTCATGTTGCAGATCGTCATTCGGGCTTCCATAGACAGGTTGCGGATGGCGGAGCCTGCATATTCCACGAAGTAGCCGGTGGCACCGCTGGCAGAGATCTTAGCGATGATATATAAAATA
>Ga0207674_10001724_pt1 | contig 27955 bp, 23 predicted proteins | sample KBSCornC72_FD_184303 | JGI IMG/M metagenome (GOLD analysis project Ga0207674, IMG submission 184303) | Corn rhizosphere microbial communities from Kellogg Biological Station, Michigan, USA - KBS Corn C7-2 (SPAdes) (version 2) | ecosystem: Host-associated > Plants > Roots > Rhizosphere > Soil ...
TAGACAGCGAAGACGCTCGCTGAAGCGAGCCCTACGAAAACAAGTGGGTTGTCATGTTGAGCGCAGCGAAACGTCTGGCCTCGAACTTCCGAGCCAGATCCTTCGCAAGCTCGGGATGACGGTTCTGAGCGCGATCGGAATTGTCGTCAGGGCTTCGTGGGCAGCGTACCGGTTTTGTCTACGTGGTCCTTGTAGCCCCACTTGGCCAGGTAGTAGTCGGCGGGTTTGAACTCGTCATGAGCGGCGGTGAGTCTCTGCTTCAAAAGGGTGTCGAGTTTGGATTGGATTTCGGCGGCTTCGGGTTTGTTGACGAGGTTGGTTAGCTGGTAGGGGTCGGATTCGTTGTCGTAGAGGAGCCAAGGGCCGGTAAGGTCTCGGACGTAAGTGTAGCGGGGGGTGCGGAGGCCGCGGAATTCGCGGCCACCGGCGGCGCGGTTCCATTCGCCGAAGGGGGCGACGCAACTGATGAGGGCGGCGTTGTCGGTGTTGGGACTCTTGGCGTCGCCGCGAAGGTAAGCGCTGTAGTCGAGGCCTTCGACGGATTTGGGGATGGGGACGTCGCAGAAGCCGAGGAGGGTGGGCATGAGATCTTCGGCGTTGATCACGGCATCGACCTGCTTGCCGGTCGCGCCGAGCGCGGCGGGGTAGTGCCAGAGCATCGGGATGCGGAGGGCTTCGTCCCAGGGTTTTTGTTTTCGGGACATCTGGTGAGAGCCGATCATGTCGCCGTGATCGGAGGTGAAGAGGAGGATCGTATTGTCGTCGAGGCCAGTCTCCTTGAGGGCGTCGCGGAGCTGGCCGACGCACGCGTCGAGGGCGGTGCACTGGGCGTAGTAGCCGGCGAGATCCTTGCGCGCGGCCTTGGCGGCGGCGTCGGGGACGTTGGGCCGGAGGCGGATGGTGGCGGGGTCGTAGAGCTTCTTGTACTGGGCGGGGGCTTGATCGTAGGGGTTGTGCGGCGGTCCCCAGGCGAGGACGAGGGCGAAGGGCTTGGGGGATTTGGCGTGATTACGGAGGTAGGTGATGGCGTCCGCGGTCTGGGCGAAGGCGTCGAAGCCGGGCCACTGGCGGCGCGTGGTGTCGTCGTCGGCGAAATAGAAGGAGCGGTTGTAATCGTGCGTGCACTCCATCACCTTCCAATAGTCGAAGCCCTGGCGGGACTGCGGCGGGATGTAGGAGAGGCGGCCGCGCCCGCCGACGTGCCACTTGCCGATCCAGCCGGTGTCGTAGCCGGCGGCGGCGAGGACCTTGCCGATCGTGGTGGCGTCGTCGCTAAGGTGGGCGTCGTTGAGGAACAGGCCATGGGACGTGGGACGCTGCCCGGTCTGGAACGAGGCGCGGAAGGGGGTGCAGACGGGGCACCCCGAGACGGCGTTAACGACGTTGACGCTCTGGCCGGCGAGCTTGTCGAGGTTGGGAGTTTTGACGTTGGGGTCGCCGGCGTAACCGGTGGAGCAGAACCGCCACTGATCGGCGATGACGACCAGGATGTTGGGTTTGGCGTGGGCGGGCGCCGCAGCGGCGGACAGGACGGCGGCAGTCAGGAGCGCAAAGAGCGTACGACGGTTCATGGTCATCCACCGCGTGAACCTAAGGTGATTTCGGTGGTGATTTCTTTTTCACCCCGTTTGTAGACGAGTTTCACCTTATCACCGGGCTTGTGGGCGTTGAGGGCGGTGGAGAGCTCCATGAGGGTGCTCGTGGGTTGGTCGCCGAGTTTCAGGACGACGTCACCGGCCTGGAGTCCGGCCTTTTCGGCGGCGGTGCCGGAGGTGGTGCCGCTGATGCGGACGCCCTTGCCGTCTTCCTCACCGCCGTATTCGGGGACGACGCCCAGGCTGGCCCGGCGCGTTTCGCCTTCGTCGCCGGCGGTCATCGGGTTCATCATCGAGCCCTTGTCGGCGGCGTCGACGTAGGTGGAGCGCGGCATCTCCGTGAGGTCGTCGATGAGGTGGACGCTCATGCGGACGACGTCGGCGATGCCGTCGTAGTTCACCTTGTCGGCGGTGTCGGTCGGACGGTGGTAGTCGGCGTGGTTGCCGGAGAAGAGAAAGAGGACGGGGACCTTCTTGACGGCGAACGACATGTGATCGCTGGGCCCGAGGCCCCCGTCGCCAAAGTTTTTGAATTCGAGCGGGGACTTGAGGTCTTCGACTTTGAGGATGTTCTTGAAGGGCTGTGCGGTGCCGCCACCCCCGACGTAGAGGATGTTCTTGCGGACGCGACCGACCATGTCGAGGTTGAGCATGGCGACGACGCGCTTGAGGTCGATGGGCGGTTCCTTGACGAAGTGGGCCGAGCCGATCAGGCCGGCCTCTTCGGCGGTGAAGGTGGCGAAGATGACGGAGCGCGCCGGGGGCTGGGTCTGGGCACGGTGGGCGAAGATGCGGGCGAGTTCGAGGACGGTGGCCGTGCCCGACGCGTTGTCGTCGGCGCCGTGGTGGATGGCGCGGGCGACGGGCATGGAGGTGGGGTGGGCGGCGTGCGGTGATGCCTGCGTGGTCGCGGGGGAGATGGCGTTGGCGAGTTTCTGGGCGATCTGGGTGGCGGCGCCGTGGGCGGTGGGCATGTTCATCAGGCTGCCTTCGCCGCCCCAGCCGAGGTGATCGTAGTGGGCGCCGACGATGACGAATTCGTCGGCGAGCGGGCCAGAACCCGGGATGTAGCCGACGACGTTTTTCACCTTGGTGTGAGTGCGGGTGATGGCGACGTTGCCGGTGGCGTCGGCGTCCTTCAGCGCGAAGGAGTCGGGCTTGGCGGCGGCGTCGAGCTTCTTTTGCAGTTCGACGACGTCGGCCGCGCCTACCCGCTTCAGCAACTGGTCGGCGGCGGCGCGCTTGAGTTGCAGGACGGGGATCGAGATGTTGGCGACGAACTGGTGGGAGAAGGGGAGCAGGGCGTCGGCGGGATCGTGGAAGGTTGGCGGGGTAATCAGGATGAGGGCGGCGGCGCCGTGCTCGGCGGCCACGCGGGCCTTGGTTTCCAAGTGGGAATTGCTCGTCCAGTCATCCTTGCCCCACTGGCTCTTGCCCTTGTCGTCGTGGGGTTCGAAACGGAAGGCGAGGACGACCTTGCCCTTGGTGTCGATGCCGGCGTAGTCGTCGTAATGTCGGGACTTGTCGGTGATGCCGTAGCCGGCGAAGACGATCGGGGCGGAGAAACTCTTCTCGGCGGAGAAGCTCAACGCGGTGTAATCGGCGCCGAGCTTGAGCTTCTTGCCGGCCAAGGTGAGCGTGGTGGAGGGACTGACCGACTGGGCCTTGGTGATCTCGAAGGGTTGGAAGTAGCCGTTGAGCTTGGGGAGGGGCTTTAGGCCGATGGACTGGAAGCGGGTGGCGATGTAATCGGCGGCGATGTCGAGGCCGGGCGTGCCGACGCCGCGTCCTTCGAGGCGGTCGGAGGCGAGGAAGTAGACGTCGGAACGGATCTCGTCTTCGAGGACGGCGGGCTGGGTGGTTTCGGCGTCGGCGGTCGTCGCCGACCCGAGCGAAGCGAGCGCCATCGACCGCGTCGAGGTCGAATTGGACGCACAACCGAGCGGCAGGAGCGCCAGCAGGGCGATCGTGAAAAGGTTACGAATGTGTCGTGAGGGCATTACCGAAATGGTATGCACGATGAGGCGCCTTCACAATCGCCCCTGCCTCCGGTCGAGCGGCGTAATCATTTCTTGTCGGCCGGTTTGTCGGGCTTCACTTCGACGGTGGCGGCGGACATGGTGTATTCGATGGTCACCTTGTTGCCGACGGCGAGCTTGCCGGTGACTTTCGTGTTGGCGTTGCGGCCGATTTCCCACTTTTCGTCGTCCTTCTGAACGACGATCAGATCGTCGGCGAGTTCGAGCACTTTCCCGGTGACCTGGTATTTTTTCGGAGCGCGGGCGAGGGCGAGGGTGGGCGTCAAGAAGGCGCAGATCACGAGGGCGATCACGAATCGACGAATGGAAATGAGCATGGGCCGTCTCCTGTCTGTTAGATGTGCCGCGTGAGAGCCTAGCAGGCCCGGCCGTCGCACGCCAACGCCAAAAGCGGTGGCGCGTTCGACGTTTGCTATTGTCGGAAATCGGCGGGTGTGGGAGACTGCGTGGAGGCGCCTATGCCTTCCCAGGACTCTGACATCTCCTGGCAGATGCTCCGCCGAATTGTGCACGACTGGGCCGGCACTTCGGCGGAGCTGATCGAGGTCAAACACCTCGACGGGGGCTGCATCAACACGACGGTGGCGCTGACGACGAAGACGGGGGATCGCGCGGTGTTGAAGATCTCGCCGCACCGCGTGAACCGGCGGTACCTGACCGAGGCGTACCAGCTCAACATCCTGCGGACGATCGGCGTGCCGGCGCCGCGGGTGTACGTCAGCCGCGTCGGGGACCTGGACGATCCGATCAGTTACCTGCTGATGGAGTTCGTGGACGGCGTGAACATGGCCGAGGCGCGGCGGGCGTGCGCGGAGGAACAGTTCGACCACCTGCAGATGCACCTGGCGGAACTGGTGCTGGCGCTGCACAACAACACGCACGAGACGTACACGCGATTAACCGAGGGGGAGCGCGAGGAGTTCACGTCGTGGCCGGCGTTTTATCGCAATGTGTATGACTCACATTGGCACGATTGTGAGAAGAATGCGGGGCTTCCGGTGAAGGTGCGCAAGACGATCGCCAAGGTGCACGAACGGTTAGAGCAATTGGTCGCGCACGACGACGTGCCGCGGCTGGTGCATTGGGACGTGTGGGCGACGAACATCCTCTGCAAGGCGGACGAGCACGGGCGGTGGTGGGTGAACGGGTTGGTGGATCCGAACTGCAAGTACGCGCACGCGGAGGCGGAGATCGCATACATGGATTTATTCCACACGAGCACGCCGGCGTTCACAAGGGCGTACCAGCAGGCGCGGCGACTGCACCCGGAGTACCACCGCGTGCGGAAACACGTGTACCAGCTTTACGAGCTGATCAACCACGTGAGTACGTTTGGCGGGGAGTACGTGAAACCGTTGTTGGCGATGGTGGATAAGGTGGGGGCGCTGGTTTGAACGCGGGAGTACGCTGGCGGATCAATTCGCGAGCGCGACGGAATCGGACGATGGATTGGATCGGACGTCCTTGATCGTTTTTTCGCAACCGGCGATGAGGACCAGGGCGATGACGATAGCGGCACAGCGGGTTAGGGTGCGCATGGGACGTTTCCTTCAGTAGTCGTTGCAGCTTTCGACGACGCGGAGTCGGGACATAGCACCCGCTCCAGATTGTCGCAAAAGCGGCCGCAGAGCATCGCCTGACTCAAACTCGCCTGCAAGACCTCGCGGGCGCGGCGGCCGGTGGCGGCGAGGGTGGCGGGGGGGGTTTGGCGGGCGCGGTGGATGGCGTTGACGGCGGCGTCCACGTCGCCGTGGGGGACGGACCAGCCGATGTCGTGCCGGTCGAGGAGGTCGGAGACGTGGGAGGGTTTGGGGCCGAAGAAGAGGATCGGGCGGGCGACGGCCATGGCGCCGTAGATCTTGCACGGGTGGATGATGCCGACCATGTTTTCCCCGAGGGACACGACGTGGATGTCGGCGGCGCCCAGCGAGTTGCCGAGGTCGGCCAGGGGTTGGTAGGGGAGGGAGATCGCGTTGGTGAGTTGATTCTCTTTGATGCACGATTCGACCTCGACTTTGCCGAGACCGCCGCCGACGAAGAGGAACTTGATAGTGGGATCGTCCTTGAGGCGGACGGCGGCGTCGAGGAGGGTTTTGAGCGGGTTGGCGGGGCTGTGGTTGCCGCTGTACATGACGACGAACTGACCGGCGTCGAGGTTGTGCTTGGCACGGAAGGGATTTGCGGCCGCGGCGGCGGGGGGTTCGAATTGATCTTCGTGCGGCCAGGGGGGCATGACGACCATCTTGGCGTCGGGCACGCCGCGCCGGCGCAGGCGGTCGGCCATGAAGCGGTCGAGGGCGAAGACGATGGCCGTGCGCTTGAGAATAAAGCGGTTGACGCGCTCCAGCACGCGCGCGGTGAAGCTTTTCGGGCCGATCTTGCCCATCGCGATCAATTGATCGGGATTGAGGTCCATGGCCCAATAGGCGATGGGGACGCGGCGGACGATGGCGATGAGGGCGGCGGCGAAGCCGATGAGCGGCGGCGAAGTGCTGAAGAAGATGCCGCCGAGGCGCGGGGTGAACAGGCCAATGAACAGGCACTGGAGGAGGAAGGTGAACGTACCGAAGGCGCGGATGAGGAGGTTTTTCTTGCCGAAGGAGGAGAAGCCGAGGCGGCGGATGTCTACGCCGTCACGCTCTTCGCGCTTGAGGTAGACGTTCTTGGGGTTCTCGTAACCGCGGCGGGCGGCGTAGACGCGGACGCGGTGGCCGCGACGACCCATCTCGAAGGCGACGTCGGCCATGTGCTGCCCGACGCTGGCAGGGTCGGGGACGAAGGTCTGGGAGAAGATGAGGAGGTTTTTCTGTCGCGGCATGCGTTTTCGGCGGATGTCATCCTGAGCGCGGCGAAAGATCTGAGTTTGAATACTCTGGCCTCGTCGCCGTTGCCAGATCCTTCGGTCGTCTAGACTCCCTCAGGATGACGCGTTAGCGCGTCACTTCCCGGCCATCTGGTCGTGGATCCAGCGGTAGGTTTTCTCCATCCCGACGCGGAGCCTGGTGTCGGGTTCCCAGCCCAGGAGCTTGTGGATCAGCGTGTTGTCGCTGTTGCGGCCGTTGACACCCTTGGGGGCGGAGAGGTTGTAGTTTCGTTTGAGCTTGATGCCGGCGATGTCTTCGACGATGTCCACGAGCTGGTTGATCGAGACGAGTTCGCTGCTGCCGAGGTTGATGGGATCGAGCACCTTGACCTCTCTGCCGCTCGCGTCGTGGTCGAAGGTGATCATGTCGATGCCCTTGAGGCAGTCACTGATGTACATGAACGAGCGGGTCTGGTGGCCGTCGCCCCAGATTTCGATGTCGTGCTTGCCGGACATTTTTGCGGCGATGACCTTGCGGCAGATGGCGGCGGGTGCCTTTTCGCGACCGCCGTCGTAGGTGCCGAAGGGGCCGTAAACGTTGTGGAAACGGGCGACGCGGCACTGGAGGCCGAAGTCCTCGCGGAAGTGGCGGCACATGCGCTCGGAGAAGAGCTTTTCCCAGCCGTAGCCGTCTTCGGGCAGGGCGGGGTAGGCGTCGGCTTCCTTCAACGCGGTGACGTTTGGATCTTTCTGCTTGTCGCCGTTGTAAACGCAGGCGCTGGAGGCGTAGAAGAAGCGATCGACCTTCTCGTCCCTGGCGACCATGCAGAGGTGCGTGTTGATCAGCACGCTGAGCATGCAGAGGCACTTGTTGTTCTCGATGAAGCCCATGCCGCCCATGTCGGCGGCGAGGTTGTAGACGACCTTGGCGCCCTTAAGCGCCCTTTTGCAGTCGTCGAGGTGCTGGAGGTCGAGTTGGAGGTTTTCGGCTTCGGGGAAGCGCTGGTACCACTCGTCGAAGGGTTTGATGTCGACGGAGCGGACGTCGGTGTGACCGCGCTTGAGGAGTTCGCCCACCAGGTGCCCGCCGATGAAGCCACCGCCGCCACACACGACTACTTTTTGATCTTTTGACATGTCGTTGCTCGCTCGCTCGCACCTGCGCCAAATGCTGTCCCCCCTTAAAAAGCTGCCTCCGGGGGCAAGTATGCTTTGTGAACCGATCGGGTCAAGCCGGGCCCGGATTGACTGTACGTCGGAACGGCATAATTCGTTCCGCCGTTAGGATCGTTACAGACGGAATGGCGTTACAGGCGGGCTTCCGCGCGGTGCTTGACGAACCAGTCGATCGTTTTGCGGAGGCCTTCCTCGAAACTGGTTTTGGCTTCGAAATCGATCTCGCGCTTGGCGCGGGTGACGTCGAGGGCTCGGCGGGGTTGGCCGTCGGGCTTAGTGGCGTCCCAGGTGATCTTGCCGGTGAAGCCGACGAGGCGGGCGATGGTTTCGATCGCCTGGCGGATGGTGACCTCTTTCCCATTGCCGAGGTTCATGGGCTCGGGGGAGTCGTACCGTTCCATGGCGGTTACGAGGCCGTCCGCGCAGTCTTCGACGTAGAGGAACTCGCGGCTGGCCGAGCCGGTGCCCCAGGCGATGATCTCTTTGTCGCCGCGATCCCGGGCTTCGACACATTTGCGGATGATGGCGGGGATGATGTGACTGGTGCGGAGGTCGAAGTTGTCGCGCGGGCCGTAGAGGTTGACGGGAAGGAGGTAGATCGCGTTGAGGCCGTACTGCTGGCGGTAGGCCTGGCACATGACCAGCAGGGATTTCTTAGCGATGCCGTAGGGGGCGTTGGTGATTTCGGGATAGCCGTTCCAGAGGTCGGACTCTTTAAAGGGGACGGGGGTGAGGTTGGGGTAGGCGCAGATCGTTCCGGTCTGGACGAATTTTTTGACGCCGTGTTTGCGTGCGCCTTCGATGAGGTGCAGGCCCATGGCCATGTTGGCGAAGAAATAGCGGCCCGGGTTCTCGCGATTGGCGCCGATGCCGCCGACCTCGGCGGCGAGGTGGACGACGACGTCGGGGCGGAGGTCGGTGTAGAGGCGGTCGGCGTCGGCTTCGTGGGTGAGGTCGTAGTCCTTACGGCGGACGGGGAGGATGTTGGTGTAACCGCGCCGGGCGAGTTGTTCGAGGACGAAGCCGCCGAGAAAGCCGCCGGCGCCGGTGACTGCGATGCGATCGGATTTGGACAGGGACATCGTTGGTTGTTCGTGAATACACGGCCCGCAAGCGGGCCGGCTAAACTTTGTTATCGGATGATTTCTGCGTCGCCGCGCTCCTTGACGTAGCGTTCGCGCTTGGCAAGTTCCCAGTCGGCTTTGGTCATCATTTTCGCGAGGGTTTTGAAGGTGATGGCGGGGGACCACTTGAGGACGTTGCGGGCTTTCGACGCGTCGCCGAGGAGGAGATCGACTTCGGCGGGGCGGAAGTAACGCGGGTCGATTTCGACGTGTGTCTTCCAGTCGAGTTGGAGCAGGCCGAAGACTTCGTCGAGGAACTCGCGGACGCTGTGGGTTTCGCCGGTGGCGATGACGAAATCCTCCGCCTGCTCTTGCTGGAGCATGAGCCACATGGCTTGGACGTAATCGCCGGCGAAGCCCCAGTCGCGCTTGGCGTCGAGGTTGCCGAGGTAGAGTTTGTCCTGCAGGCCTTCCTTGATGCGGGTGGCGGCGCGGGTGATTTTGCGTGTGACGAAAGTCTCACCTCTACGCGGCGATTCGTGGTTGAACAGGATGCCGTTGCAGGCGTAGAGGCCGTAGCTTTCGCGGTAGTTGACGGTTTGCCAGTAACTGTAGACCTTGGCGCAGGCGTAGGGGCTTCGGGGGTAGAAGGGGGTTTTTTCGGTCTGCGGCGTTTCGACGACTTTGCCGTACATCTCGCTGCTGCTGGCCTGGTAGAAGCGGACGGGTTTGCCGGTGTCTCGGATGGCCTCGAGGAGGTTCATCGTGCCCAGCGCGTCGGCCTGGACGGTGTAGACGGGCTGGTCGAAGCTGACGCGGACGTGGGACTGGGCGCCGAGGTTGTAAACTTCATCGGGTTGCACGCGGGAGAGGATCTCGCGCAGGCCGGTGCCGTCGACGAGGTCGCCGTAGTGGAGGAAGAGGCGCGCGTCGGGATGGTGCGGATCGCGGTAGAGGTGTTCGATGCGCTCGGTGTTGAACGAGCTGCTGCGGCGGACGATGCCGTGAACCAGGTAATCCTTAGAGAGCAGCAGTTCGGCCAAATAAGAGCCGTCCTGACCGGTGATGCCGGTGATGAGGGCGATTTTTCGGCCGTTGGCGGACATATGGCTGGGGCGCGCGCTCCTCTGCGGTTATCGAGCCTATCGGCGAATGAGGTTACCCGTGCCCAGCGGTGGAGGCAAACGATCTGTGATTTGCGTTGTCCATGGCTGCGGTGGGACGTAGAATCGTGGCCGACGGGAGCTCGTTATGACGCTTCGAATTGGGTTCATCGTGCTGACGGCGTTCGCGTTGTGCCCGATAACCGCGCGGGCGCAGTTCGCCAATGGGGCGGCGTTTGAGCCTGAGATCGACGTCGTCAATTCGGGCGCGATCCTCGACGCGCAGGCGACCGTTTCCGCTGATCGCAAATACGTCACCCTGAACATGCGCGTACAGAATTCGCAGCTCCTCGCGCTGCAGACGTTTCAATTCCAGGGCCCGGGCGGGGGCGTGCAACTGCCCGGCGGCGTGGTCGGGGGCGTGAATCCGGTGGTCGCGGGGGTTCCGGTCGTCATCCCGCAGCGGCCCAATGCGCCGATGCGGGTGGGGAGCGGCAACGGTGGCGCGATCCTGCTGAGGCGGGGCATTACGCCACTGATTGTGCGGGATTGACGATCCGCGCGGGAATCGACCGTTCGAATCCTTGCAGCATGGGGCTATCATGGACGATTCATGGCAGACGACCGCCCCTTATCGCAACCGACCCCCGACGAGCCCGCAAACGCCTCGACCGGCGACACGCCCAAACCCGCGCCCAGGCGCCGCCGCCGCTGGCCGTACGTGATCGGCGGGTTGGTCGTGCTGCTCATTCTGCTGGTCCTGCTCGCGCCGACGCTGCTCAGCATCGGGCCGGCGCGATCGATGGCCCTGGGCATCGTCAACGACAACCTGAACGGTCGCGTCGAGGTCGCGGATTGGTCGCTGGGGTGGAACAGCGGGGTCACGCTCAACGGTTTGAAGCTGTTCGACGACCGGGGCCAACTGATGCTCCAGGCGTCGCGCGTGCGCACCGGCTTGTCGCTTTGGCGGGCGCTGCGGTCGGGATTCACGCAAATCGCGCTGGGCCGCACCGACATCGACAATCTGGAACTGGCCAACGTCCACATCGACACCCAGGGCACGCCCAACGTGGCAAAGGTCGCCAAGGCGAAGAAGGCGAAGACGGAATCGAAAGCCGAGGGCAAGCCTGTTGAGATTTCCGGCGACATTCACGTGAACAACCTGACCGGCGTCGTGACCGCCGAGGGGCTGCCGCAGCGACTGCGCATCAACCCCAGCAACCTGACCGTTTCGTTCACCAGTCTGAACGAACCGATCGACAACGACATTCAGCTTTCGTTCACCGTCGAAGATCCGTCTAAGCCCGCAACCGTCGCCAAACCGGGGACGCTGGCGCTGGTGGGAACGGCGGACCTGCTCGACGGCGGGAAGGTGCGCCTCGATCGCGCGAGCGTGAAGGAAAAGCTGACGCTCGCGAGCCTCAACACGGCCGTCGTTAACCCGTTCCTCGCGGCGATGAAGCGGCCGCTGCTTTTGGGGGGCGTGGCGGACGGGACGGTGGATATCAACCTTCAAGGCGCGGCGAACGCGGCCGTCACCGGCGAGATCAAGGTGCACGACTTTGCCGCCAGTGGCGCCGCATTAAACGGGGACCAATTCAATTCCCAGCTCGCGATCCCGCTGAGGATCACGCGCACCCAGGACAAGGGCGTCACCGTGCTCAAGATCGATCAGATGCAGGTGATCACGGATTACGGCTCGATCGACGTCGCCGGTGACGCGTCGCAGGAGTCGCTCCAGCGGCTCGTCGAGGGGGAAGCGCCGGGCCGCGAGGGACACGTGACCGTCACCGCCAACTTCGAGCAGGCCGCCAAGCTGATGAACGGCATGCCGCGCACGCTCAAGCTGGTGGACGGCGCGAAGATCGACTCGGCGCAGGTCTTCGCCCAGGTCGAAGGGTGGCTGTATCCCGATCGCGTAGTCGCCAAGACGCAGCTCAGCCTCTCGAACGTCACCGGCACCAACCAGAGCGGCAAGGTCAGCGTCAGCCCGGTCACCAGCAGCCTCGACGCCACTTATGCGCCCGCCAGGGGCAAGCCGTTCACGCTCGCCGAGATTCAGGACGTCGGCGTCGCGTTCGACAGCGCCTTTGCCAAGATCAGTGGCGAAACGGGGAAGGGGGGAACGCTCGCCCGCTTTAAGCTCAACGGCAATGGCGAACTCGCCAAGCTTCAGCAGCAGCTCGCACAATTCGTCGATCTCGGCAAGACGACCCTGCAAGGTGCGTGGACGCTCAGGGCCAGTACCGACGGAGATCCGAGCAAGCCCGACGCGACGATCAAGACCGACGTCCAGTTCACCGCGACCGACCTGGTGATCAAGAACGTCGGCGATTACGGCCCGATCGCCGAACCGTGGGTGAACGTCAGCGCGACCGGCGACCTCCACCTCCAGGACAACGCACCGCGCTCGGTTACCTCCGCGATCGTGGCGCTCAAGAGCAACAATCCCAATCAGCCGACGGTGGACGTCCTCGCCAAGGGGGACGTCGACCTGAAGACGTTCGTCTCGCGGCGGTTCGACGTCTCGGTGAAGGCCATGATGGACAAGGCCCGCGCGGAATTCGCCACCGTCGCGCCGCAGCTCAATTATTTCGAGTCCGGACAATTGAACGCCACCGCCGCCGGCTCGTACGACGGCAAAACGTTGACGCTCGCCGACGACCGGCCGCTCGCCGTCAAGATCTCCAACCTCGCGCTGCGTCAGTCGGCCGACGCGAAGTCGCCGATCGTCCTGCGCGACCAGTCACTCGACGCCACCGTCGCAGGCGCGGTCAACGTCTCGGGCGAGGAACTCAGCGCCGACTTGAAGACGATGTCGATCGCCGCCCCGCGGCTCCTCGAAGTGAAGAAGAACGATGGCGACCTCAAATTGAAGCTGGTGCAGACGCCCAGGCAGCAGTGGACCGGCACCGGCGGCGTGACGCTCAAGGCGGACGTCAAACGGATTAACGACCTCCTCAAATCGCTCGCGCCCGCGCCGCGGCCGCCGGCCGCCGCGCCACCGAAGTCCGCCGGCGAACTCGCCAAGGCCCTGCTCGACGGTTCCCTCACCTTCACGCGCGGCGACCAGGCCACCGCCACCAAGATCGCCGGCAACTTCACCGCCGACGTCCGCGTCACCACCCAGAACGCGCCGATCGACGACACGATCACGGTCACCCTCAACGGCGTCGCGCCCGACGACCTCACCCAACAACTGACCGGCGCGCTGGGCGTAAAGAGCAACATGCTCAGCGTCGACCTCCGTGACGCCGTGCTGGTTCTCGCCCACCAGTCTGCGGACCGGAAGACCGCCTACAACGCGCCGCTCGACTTGCTGCGCGGCGCGACGATTAGCGTGAAGTCCGATCGTCTCGACGCCCTGCAAGCCGCACTGAACAGCCTTTCACCGCCCGCCCCCACGGCCGCCCCCGTGGCCGCGAAAACCGCCAAGCCGGCACGCGCCGGCGATACCGTCGTCGACGAGGGCGAGGTCGCCAAGCCGCTCCCGCCGCTGCAAATCACCTCCGGCCAGCTCGCGTTCAATGCGACGCTGACCCACGATAACCAGTCCACCCTCCTGAAAGACGCCGCCCTGAATGTCGCCAACCTCAAGTTCCAGCGTGGCGAGGGCGTTTACGCGGGCGATCGGACCATCAGCCTCAAGCTCGCCGCCGCCATCGATTCCGCCGCCAACAGTGCGATCGGCAGGATTGAAGTCCGCGAACTCGCCGGCGACCTGGGCGCGGGCCAGCTCTCCATGACCAAGCCGATCGTCATCAGCGACCTGGACGCGGCCTCGCCGAAGATCGACGGCGCGGTCGAACTCAGGGGCAAGCTCGCCGACGCCCTCCGCATGCTGGAGGCTTTCGAAGGCGCAAAGCCCGGCTCGAGGTACCCCTACGCCGGCGATTACGTCCTCGCCCAGGCCATCACCAACCAGGGCAGCGCCACGCGACTCGCGGGTTCGCTCAAGGCCGCCAAGTTCGTCGTATACGACGCCGCCGACCCGCAAAAGGTCACGTTCGCCGAAGACTTGCTGTCGCTGACCAACGACGTGACGGCCGACACCGGCACGAACACGGCGACCGTCCGCGACCTGAGTCTCAACATGCAGAGCACCGGCGCGCTCGCCTTGGCCCTCTCCAACGGCCAGGTGATCGACTGGGCCGGCCAGCGCAAGATCGCCGACAAGCTGCACGCCAGGCTGCACATCGACTGGCCGAAGTTCTGGACGCTGGTCCGGCCGATGCTCGACCCGGACACGCAAAAGTCGTTCGCCGACCTCGAGCTCGCCGGCGTGATGGACCGCGACTTCACCGTCTCCGGCAGTTTCCCCGCAACCGGCGCCAACAAGCGCGGCGAGCCGATCACCCTCAATACCGCGCAGTCGCTCAAATATCTGATGGCGTACGGCGGGCTCAAGATCGACCGCGTCTTCGTCAGCGGCCTCGAAGTGCGAGACCTCGATCTCCCCGTCTCCCTCGAGAAAGGCATCCTCTACGTCCAGGACGCCGCCAAGCCCAAGGGCCAGCGCTACCCGCAACCGTTCGCCTGCAACGGCGGACAGATCGACCTCGGCGGCGTCCAGGTCGACCTCCGCCACACCGACGCGACCGGCTCGATCGTCCCCTGGTTCACCATCCCCGATAAGAACAAGCTCGTCATGAAGAACGTCGCGTTCAACCCGCTCCTCGCCGGTTCGACCATCGGCAACTACGTCAACCCCGGCTTCAGCGGCGCGCAGGACGCCCGCGGGCGCGTCACCGTCACCAGCGTCGAGTGCCGCGACCTGCCGATGGACTGGTTCACCTCGTCGAAGAAGGAAAACGTCGCCGCCGCCGCCGCCGCCAAGCGCGACCGCCGCACCAGCCAGTCCGACGGCCGCGGCGAATTCCAACTCGTCATCACCGAGATGCAGCTCAAGGCGCCGCTGCTCCCCTTCCTCCTCAAGACGGACCAGCTCTCCGGCGAAGTGAAGAAAGGGCAGATCGTCATCGAGAACGGCGTCGTCAAATCCGACCTGCCCGTCGAGCTCGACAACGGCCGGGCGACACTGACATGGAGCGGTTCGGTCAACCTGCAGGACCGCCGCATCATCAACTTCAACACCGCGATTCCCAAAGAACTGCTCGCCGACCTCCCCGTCCTCCGTAACAACGAGAAGCTGCTCCCCCCCGTCGTCAACGTGCCGATGTCCGGCTCGTTCGACGCCCCCAAGATCGACCTCGTCGCGGCCGTGACCAAGTCGCTGGTGCCGGGCCTGGGCTCGGGTAAACCCGAGGACATCCTTAAAAAGCTCCCCGACATTCTGAACAAGGCTAAGAAGGGCGATCGCAACAAGGACGACGGCGACGGCGGCGACGGCGGCGGGAAAAACCCACGCCCCGCGGCCGACGACAACGCCAAGCCGAAATCGGACCAGGACAAGGCGATCGGCGACCTGCTCGACATCGCCGGCGGCCTCCTCGACAAGAACAAGGCCAAGAAAGACAAGAAGGACAAGGACCGCCCCACCGACAACCGCGGCGCCGCCGACGACAACAACAACCCCGACCGCCCCAACCGCTAGGACCGCAACCGATGAAAGCCTGGCTGCTCGATTCGCTCGGATCGCTCGACAACCTGCGCCGCGCCACCGACGCGCCGGACCCCAAGCCCGGCCCGGGCGAGGTGCTGTTCCGCGTCGAGTACGCCGCCCTCAACCCCGCCGACCGCTACCTCGCCGAAGCGCAATACCCCGCAAAGCCCGCCTTCCCCCACATCCTGGGCCGCGACGCCGTCGGATCGGTCGTCGCCGTCGGTGACGGAGTGCGCGACGTCAAGCCCGGCGACCGTCGCGTCCTCTTGCGCAGTGAGATCGGTGTGAATCGTCCCGGCGCCTTCGCCGAACTCGTCGCGATCCCGGCCGAATCATTGGTCGTACCGCCCGCCGGCTGGACGCCCGAGCAACAGGCGAGCGCGGCCCTGGTTTACCTGACCGCGCACCAGGCCCTGACCATGTGGGGCGACCTCCCGCCCGGCGTCGTGCTGGTCACCGGCGCGTCCGGCGGCGTGGGCGTCGCGGCGCTCCAACTCGGCCGCGGGCTGTTGCACACGATCATCGGCCTGTCGCGCGATCCGGCCAAGTCGCAGAATCTACGCGACCTCGGCGCGTCGCTCGTGCTCGATCCCAACGACACCGACTGGCGGCGGAAGGTGAAAGAGCACTTAAAGGGCCGGCGCGTCGACCTCGCGATCGACAACATCGGTGGCCCGCTCTTCAACCAGGTGCTCGACACGCTCGGCGACCAGGGAAAAGTGAGCTGCGTCGGCCGGCTAGCCGGGCCGGTGCCGGAATTCAACACCGCGAGCCTCTTCTTCCGGCGAATTCGAATCGGCGGGGTGGCAGTCGGGGCGTACACGCCGGCGGAATCCCGCGCCCAGTGGTCGCGCATCCTCGCCCTGCTCGACGAGACCGGCGCCAGGCCGCTGATCGATTCGGTGTGGGAATTCGACAAGCTGAAGGACGCCTTCGCGCGCCTCTCCGCAGGACCAATGGGAAAAGTCGTCCTCAAAGTCGCGCCCTGAGGATGTTGCCAATTCCTCGCCTCACGTCTGAACGTAAGCCACCGTCATCTTGAGCGCAGCGAAACACCTGGCTCGGCCATTCGAAGCCGGATCCTTCGCAAGCTCAGGATGACGGTTCGTTTGATCCCGCGCGGTAATCGACTATTTCACCGCGCCGGCCATCTTCCGCGCCACGAACTCCCGCAGCATCGGCACCTTCCCCTCCGCCGCCAGTTTCAACGCCCTCACCTTGTCCAGCGAAACCATCGGCTCCAGCGCGTACCAGTACATGCACGGCAGGTTGTGGTCGTCCGCGTCGGTTTCGTGGGCCACCAGCCCCTTGAGCACATCCCACCGCTTGGCCGGTTCGATCCGTTGCAGCGCGCTGGCCAGGTACAGCCGGACGACCGGCGACGGGTCGCTCGCCGCCAGCCGGGCGAATTCCCCGAGCATCTCGTCCGACGGATTGCGATCCTCGCACGCCAGTTGGATCGCCCAGCCGCGGACGTACTCGTTCGCATGTTTAAGTTGCCCGAGCAGTACCTTCTCGTCCGCCGCCCCCAGCGCGTGCAGCGCCCACAGCGCCCGCAACCGCGTCGCCGGCTCACTCGACACGTTGAGCATCGTCGTCAGCGCGGGCCCCACGTCCTTCGACTGCCGCTCCTGCAGCAGACGCCGCGCGTGCCGCACGAAGTAATCGTTCTTGTCCGCCTGGAGTTTGACCAGTTCCGCGTCGCTCAGCTTCGACAGATCCTTCGCCGGCTCGGTCGTGCCAGCCGCCGACTTATACGACACCTTGTAGATCCGCCCGTTGCTGCGATCGAACTTCTCCGGCTGCTGCAGGTGGCACGCCTGCTGGTCGTACCAGTCGATCATGTACACCGACCCGTCCGGCCCGTACTTCAGGTTGATCAATCGCGACCACTTGTCGTTCATCAGCAGCAGGTCCTTGCCGTGATGACCGACGTAGCCGCTCCCCTTGGCCTCGAGGATGTCGTTGTTCACGCGGTTGCCGTGGATGTTCGACATGAAGATCGAGTTGCGGTACTCGTCGGGCCACGACCCGCCGAGGTAGATCATCGCGCCGGCGTGCGCGTGCCCGCCGCCCGCGGCGTCGGACCGGTTGTTGGACGCCCACTGGTCCTTGGCCTCGTGATTCCAGTGGGTGTGATCGGCGATGGTTTGGATGTCCCTGTACGTGTCTTTCTCGAACTGGTTTCCCGCCTGCCGCTGATATCGCCCGCCCTGAATGAGATGATACAGGTGCGGGATGACGCAGGCGGTGCAGAAGGCCTGCCCCATGTCGTTAAAGTCAACGCCCCAGGGGTTGCTGGTGCCCTCGGAAAAGACCTCAAAAACATGCTTGGTAGGATGATACCGCCAGATGCCCGCATTGATGGGCGTGCGCTGATCGTCGGGCGCGCCGGGCTTGCCGACGTTCGACGGATTGAACACGCCATGACACCCGTAAAGCCACCCGTCGGGCCCCCAGTTAAAGGCGTTGAGCGTTTCGTGGGTGTCGCGATACGAAAAGCCGTCGAGCAGAACCTGGGGCGGGCCGTCGGGCTTGTCATCGTGGTCGGCGTCGGGAATGAACATGAAGTAGGGCGCCGCGCCGACCCACACGCCGCCAAAACCGACTTCAAGACCCGAGACGAGGTTCAATCCCTCGGCGAAGACGGTGCGCTTGTCGAATTTCCCGTCGCCGTTCGTGTCTTCGAAGATGAGGATGCGATCCTTCCCCTGGCCTTCGGGGGCGCGCTTCGGATAGGTCATCGCCTCGGCGACCCAAAGCCGGCCCCGATCGTCAATCGTGAACGCGACCGGCTGGACGATGTCCGGCTCGCCCGCGAAGAGCGTCACGCCGAACCCGTCGGGCAGGCTAATCGCCTTGACCGCCTGCTCGGGCGTCAGGCCGGCGTTCTTCACGAGGTCCAGCGGGGGCGGCGGCGGACCGGGAACTTTCACCTTCGCCACCGCGTCCGCCGCAAACACCGGCTTCTCCGCGTACTGGCGGAAATCGTCGAAGTTCAGATGCCCCCACCCGCCCGTGTACTCGTCGATCAGCCGAATGAAGATCTCTTCACCCTGGTGCTTCCGCAGATCGACGACCACTCGCCCGAGATTCTCGACCTCGCCGCCGGACGTCTTAAAAATGATCGACTGATCCTTCGCCGACACGAGTTCGGCGCGCGTCTGCGGCGTCGAGCCCGCCGCGAACAGGAACGACGCCCAAGGCTGCGTCACCTTGAACGTCGCGCTCGTCAGCGTTCCCGTCGGCTTGTCGCCGGCAACTTCGAACCCGCCGATCCAATACTGCCCCTGGTGCTGCGATTTCATGTCCGACCGCCGTGCGGCCACCAGGTCGCCCTTCACCGGCTGCTTGTCGAACGCGTTGCCCGTCGCCGTCCAGTCCTTCAGCGTCCCCGTCTCGAAATCGAGATTCAACGGCCGCCCGTCCGCCCCGACCGGGAGCGTGCCTTCCGGCCCCGCCGCCGCCCCAATCCCCCGAGCAAGCAGCACCGCCACCACCAACGCCGCCACGCGCGCACAGTTCATCATCGGCTGATCTCCTTAGGGCCGCGGATTATAACCAGAACGACCGCGCCCCGCTCAATAGCGCGGGGCGCGGTCCTTTGTGAGAATTCTCGTAACGTCCACCGCTTGCCGCTTCGCGCGCCTAGCGTCTTCGCCGCCGAAGCGCCGCGATTCCCGCAACGCCCAGCAGACCAAAGGTCGCCGGCTCCGGCGCCGTCGCGACGAAACTGAACGGGATATACGTCCCTACCGACAATCCCGACGCCGCCGCGACCGCCGCCAGGTCCGCCGGCGCGCTCGCGTCCACCAGCAGGGGGTCTGCTGCCAACAAGCTTGCCTGGCCCCCCACGACAACGCCACCCTTCTCCGCGGCCACGCGGCCGGTAACGGTCACATCCGACCCCACCGGCACCACCGCCGCGCCAAAGAAACAGCCCAACCCCGTCGTCGCTTCCAACTCCGAGGGGTTGGTGTTCGCCGCGAGATTGACGCCGTCGAGACCCCACGTCTTGATCGACGCGAATGCCCCGGGATTCCCGCCCGTTTTCGTGAACGGGTTGGTCGGCGTGATGCCGCGGTCCGGCACGCCGAGCTCCCAGTTCGAATACTGCCCGATCCGCGCGAACGTGCCGGTGATGTTCGATTGCGAGATCCCCTTGCCCTTCACGTCCACGTCCGCCAGCCCGTCGCCGTCCACGTCGCGGGATTCGAAGACGAACGGCTGAGAAGACGACGTCATTGTCATGCTCACGCCCAGCAGCAGATGCGAATTCGCCTGCTCGCCCGTCTGGTCGTTCTTGGCGTAAAACGTGAAAACGTTGTTTCCCGCCAGCGCCCCGGTCCCCGGGATCACCTCGTAGTTGAATTGAAAACCCGCCCGCGCCGTCGAAGCCGCCGCCGCCGCGCACACCAACCCCACCGCCCACAAGCCCTTTTTCATGGCCCGCACCTTTCGTTGTAGTCTCCGGGGTACAGCGCTTCGGGGTAAACGTCTCCCGCTACACCACGCTCATCCGTCCGGAAAAGTCCGCAGATAATACCATCGCGCCATTGACCCGCAATCGACGCGGAATATCGAACCCGCGCGGCATCCTACGTAATGTCCACCACCCAATTAGTGTTTCGAATTGGTGAAGATCAGCGTAAATCGCTCCGACCAGGCCTGCCGCCGCGCATCCCAAACCGCTACCGAAACTTCCGACCCCGCCACCCGCACCACCGAAAACGCCTGCGCATAGCGGGCCGACGGCACCTGCACAAACCGACGCCCGCGATACTCGGTTAACGTCGCCTGGTGAAAGTGCCCGCCCAGGATCAATACGACGTTCGATTTGCCCAGCGCCTCGATCAGCGCATCGCGGTTATGAATCGACTCGAAGCAATAGTGCGTCGCGATAACGACCGGCCGGCCGTGCTCCACGGTGGCCAAGTCGCGACGAACGAACGCCAACGCCTCCTCCGACATCGTCTCCGGCGACGAATACCGCGAAAACGCCATCACGAAGTGCACCCCGCCCCGATCGAAACTGTAGCTCAGCGCCCCGTGCCGCGCGACGATCCACCGCGCCATGGCGTCGTTGCGGCCATTCGCAAACCACACCATCACGCCGCCGGCGATCAACCCGACCACCACCGCGACGCCGAATCTCAAGACCCGCCGGCGAATCCGCAATACGGCGTACCCGGCCACACCGATCGCCATCGCCGCAAGCACGCCGACAACCATCCCCGTTCCAATGCCGCCGCCACCCGACACATCCCCCTCGTCATGATTCCCCCATCACGTCGAACGCGGGCGCGGGCAGACGTTCGGTCGCGTCGGCATACGCCGCTACCGCGCGCCGTGTCGGCCAGTCCGTGCAATCGCCGCACCCCAGCACGAACTCGGGCCGGTTCACCTTCCCGCCAATTGCCTCCGGCCATTCCCGCCCCGGTAGCCGGCTCATCTCCGCCAGCACCGCCTCCAAATGCCGCGCGTCGCCATCCGCCGTCACATGCTGATCCGACCACGCGAAAAACGTGACATCCCCGGCCGACACCCCCGCCCAGCCGATCAGAAAGACCGCCAATGCCCATCGCCACGATCCGCAACCCATGCCGACCATTCTACCCCGTTGAACTCCCCCATTTCGCCCCGATAACCACCGAAAACGCCCATTTTGCCGCTCCCGCACCCGACCCCAATTTGCAACTATCCGGCAGGGGGTGTACATTTCCGAACCCCGTTCTCGGCGGCAATTTCGCAGTTTCCGGGGTTCGTCGATCTCAATTAAGCAACACCGTCCATTGACTGGAGGATCTAGTGTCTCCCGATTTCCGTCGCACCTCTCACCTCTTCACCAGCGAATCCGTCAGCATGGGTCACCCCGATAAAGTGGCCGACCAGATCTCCGACGCCGTCCTCGACGCGATCCTCACGCAGGACCCCAAGAGCCGCGTCGCCTGCGAAACCCTCGTGACGACCGGGCAGGTCGTCCTCGCCGGCGAAGTCACCACCGAAGCCTACGTCGATGCCGCCCAGATCGCCCGCGACACCATTAAGGAAATCGGCTACACCCACCCCGACATCGGATTCGACTATCACTCCTGCGGTGTGCTCTCGGCGATTCACTCGCAGTCGCCCGACATCGCACGCGGCGTCGACCACGCCGACGACAACGACAAAGAGCAGGGGGCCGGCGACCAGGGTCTGATGTTCGGATACGCCTGCGACGAGACCGACGACCTCATGCCCCTGCCCATCCACCTCGCCCACCGCATCGTCGAGCAGCTCGCCAAGCTCCGCCAGAACGGCAAGCTCCCGTGGCTCCGCCCCGACGGCAAAAGCCAGGTCACCATCGAATACGTCGGCGAGCGCCCCGTCGCCGTCCACACCGTCGTCGTCTCCACCCAGCACGACGAGAGCGTGCTCGACAAGAAACGCGACGTCATCACCGAGAAGGCCAAGCGCGAGATCATCGAACAGGTCATCAAGCCCGTCATCCCCAGGAAGTTCTGGAACGACGACATCATCTTCCACATCAACCCCACCGGGAAGTTCGTCGTCGGCGGTCCGCACGGCGACACCGGCCTGACCGGCCGCAAGATCATCGTCGACAGCTACGGCGGCCGCGGCGCCCACGGCGGTGGTGCGTTCTCCGGCAAGGACCCCTCCAAGGTCGACCGCAGCGCCTGCTACATGGGACGCTACATCGCAAAGAACATCGTCGCAGCCGGCCTGGCGACCAGCGCCGAAGTGCAGCTCGCCTACGCGATCGGCGTCGCCAAGCCCGTCAGCGTCACCGTCAGCACCGAGGGCACCGCCCTCCTCCCCGAAGATCAGATCGCCGAGCTCGTAATGGAGCACTTCCCCCTCACCCCGCGCGGCATCATCAAGCACCTCGACCTCCTCCGACCGATCTACAAGCAGACCGCCCGCCACGGCCACTTCGGCCGCAAGCCCGGCAAGGACGGCGGCTTCTCCTGGGAAAAGACCGACAAGGCCGACACCCTCGCCAGGGCCGCCGGCATCGGCGGCAAGAAAAATGGCCGCCTCACCTCGGTGACAAAATGAAACGGCCGCCTAGCCGCTTCAGCGGCTGGCAGTGAGCAATCGAAAACGCGGAGGATGGCGCTCAGACCGCCATCCTCCTCTTTATTTCACCGACGCCTGCCGCCGCGCCAGGTCTTCTTTCAAATAAGTCTTGAACGTCGGCAGCCCCTCCGACTCCCACCGCGCCTCCACCGACTGCGCCACCGCCTGGTTCATCTCCATCAGCCGCCGGAACGCCTGATACTCCCGCGACGTCACCGCCGGGCAGCAGTGCGCGTCGTGCGTGTCGGCGCGGAGCATACACCCCTGCTTGTCCGGCCGCCGCTCGATCGCCAGCTTCATGTGCGGATAGTAACGGTTCCCCAACCGCAGGAGCACCCGCGCCGTCGCACCCTCGCCCTGCCGCTCGAAGACGGCGCTGTCGTAGAAGGCCTCATCACTAAGCGCACGCAACGTCTCCAGCCGCGACCGCACCGCCGACGGCGGCTCGCCCCCGAACGCCACCTGCACGTACGAGTCGATCGCCCGCCACACGACTGCCGGATCAAGCCACCGCATCTGCCGCACCCGGCCTTTCCGCAACCCGAACGCCCGCGCGCGTCCGCGTCGATTTTTAACCTTGCACAGCGCCGCTGATGACTATAATCGAAGCTAGGCGAAACGAGGAATTGCCCAATGCCGGAAAATGGACGCGCCGTGCTCGTCGTCGAGGACGACCCGGAGATCAACGAACTCGTCGGCGCTTACGTGCAGATCGCCGGCTACGACTACCACAGCGCGCTAAACGGCACACAGGCCGTCGAGAAGGCCACCCAGACCCACCCCGCCCTCATCGTCCTCGACATCATGCTCCCCGACTTCGACGGCTTCGAGGTCGCCCGCCGCCTCAAAAGCCAGACCGGCACACGCACCATTCCGATCGTCATGCTCACCGCCCTCGACCGCGAGGAATACCGCCTCCGCGGCAAGTCCGCCGGCGCCGCCGCCTACCTCACCAAGCCCTTCGACCCCGACCGCCTCCTCGAAGCCATCAAGGAAAACGCCTCGACCAACGGCCACGCGAAATAGGCGGACTCCGATCGACATGCCACTCCACGCCTCCATGCCCTACCTCCTCCCGGGCGCCGGCTTCCTGATCACGCCCCTGTCGATCTTCGCCATCGCCCTCGCACTCTTCATCGCCGGCGCCGAGATCCGCGTCCGCATCGAAGAACGCCTCCTCTCCTCCCGCTGCGGCGACGCGCACCAGACCTATCGCCGAAGCACGCCGGCCTATCTCCCGCTAATCAAGTTCCCCACCGCGAAGCCCACCGTCGATCCGGCTTAGCCCGCCTGCCTCAACCACCCCATACACAACTTCGCCAGCATGAACAGCGCGAAAAACCCGCCAACATCCGTCACCGTCGTCGCGAAGATCGTCGCCGACTGCGCCGGATCAAACCCCAGCTTCTTCATGATGAACGGGATCGCCGCCCCGCTGATCCCCGCCAGCGCGTGATTCACCACCAGCGCCACGCCCACCACGCACCCCAGCGCCACGCTCGCCCCCCAGCCCGCCTGCGTATGGTGCCACAGCAGCGCCACCGCCGCCGTGATCACGCCCACCACCACGCCCGTCGCGATGCCCACGATCAGCTCGCGCATCAGCACGTACCGCAGCAGCTTTCGATCCACCTTGCCGACCGCCAGCCCGCGGATCGACACCGCCATCGCCTGCGCCCCGGCGTTCCCGCCCATCCCCGCCACGATCGGCATGTAAATCGCCAGCAGCGTCAAACGGTGCAGCGTGTCCTCGAACGCCCCCACCACCGCCCCCGCCAAAAACGCCGTCGCCAAATTCACCACCAGCCACCACACCCGCATCTTGAAGCTGAACTGCCACTTGCTCGTCAGCCGTTCCTCGGCGCCGGCGCCGAACATCTTCTGGACGTCCTCCGTCGCCTCCTCCTGCAACACGTCCACCACGTCGTCCACCGTCACGATGCCGACCAGCCGGTTCCGCGCGTCCACCACCGGCATCGCCATGTACCCGTACTTATCGAACAGCCGTGCCACCTCCTCCTGGTCCATCGACGCCGGCAGCGCGCTGACGTTCGGGATCATCATCTCGTTGAGCCGCCGCGTCGGTCTGGCCAGGATCAGGTCCCGCATCGACAGCACGCCCACGAGGTGCTTTCGCTTGTCCACCACGTAGACGTAAAACATCTGCTCCAGCTCTTCGCTCAGCCGCCGCAGTTCCTCGATCGCCTCCTGCACCGTCAAACTTTCGTCCAGCGCCGTGACGTCGGGCGTCATGATCCCGCCGGCGGTGTCCGGCGAGTATTGCTCCAAACTCCGCGTCTCCGCCGCCTCCAGCGCCGCCATCTCGTTCACGAGCCGGTCGTGCAGCGGCGCCGGGATGTGCTCCAGCACGTCCACCCGGTCGTCCGGGTCCATCGCCTCCAGCACCATCGACGCCTCGGGCACTTCCATGTCCGCGACCACGCTCGCCGCCAGCGTCGTGTCCATTTCCGACAGGATCTGTGCCGCCGTCTCCGGGTCCAGCGCCTCGGCCACGTCCGCCGACATCGCCGACGTCATCCGCTCCATCACCGCCGCCCCGTCGGGCGCGGGCAGATCTTCGATCTGCTCGGCCACGCCCTCGGGCGCGTTCCCGTGCGCGTCGACGTTGACGGCGGTCGCCGCCCCGTTCGCCGCCGGCTTCGCCTCCCCCCGCTCGGAATGGTCCTGATCGTTCGGATCCATCATTCCGCCAGTGCCGCGCACCAGAACAGCGCGACCGCCTCCGTTACCAGGTCATGATTGCTGTACAGGTGCGTGTTCAGCCCCGCCAGGTCGAACCCGCCCTTCGACAGGAATCGCGCCGCCGGCACGTTGTTCGTCAACGTCGTCGCCGTCACCGCCCGCAGGTTCGACTCCCGCGCGTGCGTGAGGACCTGGTACAGTAGCGCGCTCCCGAGCCCCTGCCGCCGGTATTCGTAATCCACCCGCACGTCCACGACCTCCAGCGCCTGCCGCTGCCCGTCCACCCGCGCCACCGCCAGCCCGATCAGGTTCCCCCCGTACTCGACCGCCCGCCCGATCCCGTCCTCCACGCCCCCAAGCACCTGCTTCACCGCAAACATCCGGTCATCATCCAGCGCGTTCGCGTCGATCCGCTTCTCCCGCAGCGGCCGCTCCTCCAGCCGCCACCCCGCCGCCAGCCCCTCACCCTGCCGCTCGACGTGCAGGTACGCCGCCGACTCGATCGTCGCGTCGAGGTCGATCAACCGGTCCAGGTCCGCCGCCGTTGCCGCGCGAATCTCCATAAATGGGAAAATAGCACATCCCCCGCTACACTTCGACCGCGCGCGTCTTCACTCCCTCTCCCGCACGCAACCACAACCGTATTTCGCCGACAACCGTCACGCGTGTGGGAGAGGGCCGGGGTGAGGGCCGAACGCCAATCGCTCTCAGCTTTTCGACTTCAGTTTCAGACCGCTCTTAAAACCGAAGGAACCCCATGCCCTCCATCGACATGCCGCTCGACCAGATGCGGCAATACAAACCCCCGCTCTACCGCGAAGGCGACTTCGAACCCTTCTGGGACGCCACCGTCGCCGAAGCCCTCAAGCAGCCCCTCAACGCCGAGCTCATCCCCTACGATCTCGCCGCCAAAGGCCTCGTCTGCTACGCCGTCCGCTTCGACGGCTTCAAAGGCCCGGGTCAACAGCAGGGGGGGCAGGGCGGCCGCATCGCCGGCTGGTACGTCCGCCCCGAATCCCGCGGCAAGTTCCCCGGCGTCTGCATCTACCACGGCTACAGCGGCCGCGCCACCCGACCGCTCGACATGATCGCACTCGCCACCCAGGGCCTCTGCGTCCTCTCGATGGACTGCCGCGGCCAGAACGGCCAATCCCAGGACGCCGCCACCTACCCCGAAGGCCACCAGATGGGGTGGATGACGCAAGGCATCCGCGACCCGCACAGCTACTACTACCGCTACGTCTACGCCGACGCCCTCCGCGCCCTCGAACTCTTAGCCCACCGCGACGAAGTCGATGCCGCGCGCCTCGCGATCACCGGCATCAGCCAGGGCGGTGGCCTCAGCCTCGCCGTCGCCGCCCTCTCCGACCGCCCCATCCTCTCCCTCCCCGACATCCCCTTCCTCTGCGACTACCGCCGCGCCATCGACATCGCCCCCACCGGCCCCTATCCCGAGATCCCCGCCTTCCTCAAGAGCTTCCCCCAACTCTACGACAGCGCGATCCGCACCCTAAGCTACTTCGACAACCTCAACCTCGCCCCGTGGATCACCTGCCGCACGATCGTCTCCAACTGCCTCTGGGACGACATCTGCCCGCCCAGCACGATCTTCGGCGTCTACAACCACATCACCGCCGCCGAGAAGCGCATCGACTGCTACCCCTTCCACAAGCACGAGGTGCCGTACGAGCACGCCGAGACGCGGTTTCGAGCGATCCTCGAGGCGCTGCGGCCGTAATCGCGGCGTTCGGAGTTGCGAGTTGTCAGTTGCGAGTGAGAGCGGCGGCGGGAAACGAGTGACGATGAATGCGTAAGGATTGGCCCGCCCGCACTCCTTTAAGCATCAATCGTTACTCGTCTTCACTCGCAACTCCCCACTCGCAACTCGCAACTCTCTTCACCCGTCGAACGGCAGCCCGAGCTCGCTCACCCCCGCCCACGTCCCCCCGTCGTCGACGGCCACGATCCCGCTCGCCGCACTCGCGTCCATCGTCACCGGCCCGGCCGACGCCGCGCCCGTGATCGCCAGCGAAATCTGGATCGTCGTCGGCGAGACGACGGTCGCCGGCCCGACGGGGCGGATCGCCCCCCATCAAGGGGGGGTCATGCGACGGTGTGAATGCGGCTGCGCCGCGAAGTTGCAGGACTCTCGACCCGCCCCGTCTCCCTCCCGGCCCCGGGAGCCTCGCCGATTGGCGATTGCGGCAGGACGGCGACGGACGAGGTACAATTTGGCGATCCGCGAGCGAGGTGACCCGATGGACTTCGATGACCGCTTGACCGATGCGTTCGACCGCGGGCTCCGCGAAGGACTCGACTCCCTGTCCGCCGTCGATCGCGAATTGTTCCACGTCCAAGACTTCATTATCGAATTCGAGATGGGCGGCTTGTCGGGATACCTGTACAACCGCTTGCCGGACTTGGACCGCATCGGGCACGCCGTCACGGCGATGAAGCGGCTGGGGTTTGGTCGCCTTGCCGATTTGCTCGCCCAGGCGGCCGGCCTGTTCAACGGTTACCGCGATCCCGCGCCTCGGACCACGTGGGACGAGGTTCGCAAGACGTATGACCCCGCGGGCCGGATCGACGCGATCGATTCCGCGGTCGATGCGCTGGGCGGCGACTACGGTCACGACGGGTCCGCGATCACATGATCGCGGCACGTGTGCAGAGGCGTGAGGCCGACGGGGCGGGGTGAGAGGCCGCGGCGGTCGGAAGTCCTTTCGTCTTGTCGCGCAGCGACTTCCACCTCTACGGACGTGCAGGGGGGCGGCCGCCGCGGCTGAGCCTCACCCCGTTCCGGCGGCCGGAATTCGCAATGGGGCCGTC
>Ga0207674_10001727_pt1 | contig 27930 bp, 28 predicted proteins | sample KBSCornC72_FD_184303 | JGI IMG/M metagenome (GOLD analysis project Ga0207674, IMG submission 184303) | Corn rhizosphere microbial communities from Kellogg Biological Station, Michigan, USA - KBS Corn C7-2 (SPAdes) (version 2) | ecosystem: Host-associated > Plants > Roots > Rhizosphere > Soil ...
GGCCTTGTTCTGGTTGTTGATGTTGCCGGGCCAGTGGATGCCATACTCCTGCCCGACAATGAATCCGAAGTTTGGATCCGCCGGTGTATGCGCGAAGGGCGTGAACGGGAGATATCCGCCAGCGGGAAAAACTTCTGGAGTAATACCCGCCACAGCCCGTCCGGTCACTTGTTGCGTCAACGCCGTACCGACTGCCGGCATGAACGCCAGGTTGACGGTAGGTGTTACCGTTACGCGAACAAACGCTACATTCGCGAAGGGCGTGGCGCCGCCGGCGCTGGTGGGCGTCGCGGACCAGGGGCCGTTTTGGGTGGTTGAGAACTCGAGAGTCCGTATGGCGGAACCAAAAGTCTGCGTGCCGAAGTTCCACTTATTTGCCGCGGCGGCAGTCACCACTTCGGCATTTGCGGCATCGATTCCAGTCTGCTTTCCATTCAAATGCCGGCAGGCCGCGATGGCAGCCAAATCGGCGAAGGCCTGAGCCTCATGCTTGGCGATGTAGACGCGGCCAATGTCGGCGGACAGTCCCAGCATTCCCAGTAGCATGATGAGCGAAGTTGCCGTCACCAGCATCACGGAACCCCGTTCACCCTTGTTTGTTCGTGTTGACCGGATCATCATCTAGTCCTCCCTCCGATGTGGTTCTCCACCATCAATTATTGGGGAGGAGGTAGATATTTACACTAGGAGAAAAGCCTCAGAAAGGCCGGCGAAAACGCTGGGACCTTAGGATAAGCGGCCCATGACTTAAGGCCTTACGCCGCAGAGCCTCTCAGCGGAACTTACCAGTAATCTGGCCCGGCGACATCGTAATCGCTATTTTCCCCGCCCTCACGGGACGGGGCTTAGCCCCGGGCGTCAGTCCGGGGGATTTGCAGGCGCCAGTATTGCTAATGAAATGACCGAGACAGCTTACTAGCTTATTGCGGGCGCCGGATGAGAGCCAAACTCGGCTGCGTGAGCTTCGACATGCGGGTCTTCTTATCGAAATAGGCTTTGATGACATCGCGCGCCGTGGGCGCCGCCAGGTTGCCGTGCTCGCCGCCTTCATACAGGACAGCCAATACGATTTCGGGATTTTCTTCCGGTGCAAATGCCACAAACCAACCGTTGTCCAACAGCTCGGACGCACCCAGCTTGCCGGATTTTCTCAAGTCGTTCGATACTCGCTGGGCGCTGCCGGTTTTGCCGGACACAGTAATTCCGGGGATCGCCGCTGAGGTGCCAGTACCGCCTTCATTGACTACGCCGTACATGCCGGAGACCACCTTAGCGATGTTGTCGAGGTTCCAATTGCCTCGGCGCAAAGGCTCAGGCGCAGCCGCCGGCTTCACCAGGTGCGGTTTGAACCAGACGCTGCCGTTAGCCATGCCGCCGATCGCCGTCGCGAGCTGGATCGGAGTCATAGTGATCGCGCCCTGGCCGATCGCTACCGAGATGGTCTCGCCCGCGTACCATTTGTCGCGCTGGGTGCGGAGCTTCCACTTTGAGGAAGGCATCAAACCCTCGGCCTCGCCCGGAAGATCGATGCCGGTTTTCACTCCGATGCCGGCCATCTGCGCGTACTCAGCGATTCCATCGATCCCGATTTTGTCTCCGACGGTGTAGAAGTAAACATCGCAGGAATGCACGATTCCAGAGTGCATATTTACGCCGCCGTGGCCGCCCTTCTGCCAGCACTTGGTGTAGCGGCCGTAGAAGTTGGCGCCGCCGCTGCAGCGGACCGAGAAATTCTCATCAACCGTCCCCGTTTCCAGGCCGGCAATCGCCACCAGAGGTTTGAATGTCGATCCCGGAGCGAACTGCGCTTGAATGGCCCGGTTAAGAAGTGGATTGTCCGGATTGCTGGTCAATGCTTTCCACTCGGACGCTTTGATGTGAGCCGCAAACAGATTCGGATCGAATGCCGGACGGCTGACCATGGCCAGCACCGATCCGTCGCGTGGATCGAGTGCCACCACCGCGCCCTTTTTCCCTTCGAGAGCCAGTTCTGCGACGGCTTGCAAGTCCAGATCGATGGTGAGCTGCAGATTCTGCCCGGGCGTAGCTTCGACGCTTTCCAACACTTCGTGCTCGCGGCCCGCGACGTCCACCACTACGCGCCTTTGGCCGTCCACGCCTTTCAGAATTTCGTTGTACTGGCGCTCCAGACCGGATTTGCCGACCAGCTCACCCTGGGAATAGCTGGCGAACTCTGAAGTGTTCAGCTCGGTTTCGCTGACTTCGCCGACGTAGCCGATCACGTGCGCGGCCAAGCCATCCTGCGGATACAGGCGGCGTGGCTCCTGCACCATTTCGAGTTCCGGAAACGTACCCGGGTCGCGATGCGAATCGATAAACGTCAGCTCGGCTGGGGTGAGATCGCGCTTGATCGGAATGGGGCTGTATCGCTTGCCCGCGGCGTAACGTTTAACGGTGGCCTTTAATTCGTCCAGATCCAGGTGCAAGCCTTCGGCGATGGGGGCCAGATGCTCCAGCTTCAAGTTTTCCTGAGTGAGTTGCACCAGAAAAGCGGGCTGATTATCGACAATCACGCGGCCGTCGCGGTCCAGGATTTTCCCGCGCGGCGCCAACATGGGAACCGTCTTGATGCGATTCCGCTCGGCGGCATTGCTGTTGGCCTCATGTTCGCGAATCTGAAGAACCCAGAATCCGGCGATCAAAAACAGGAACACGGCGACGGAGACATATTGGAACACCGCGATCCGGCCGAGCGCGAAGCGCGCATCGTCTTTAAACAGCCGTTCTGTGGACTGATTGTCCGGGCGTTCGGGATCGCTCACGGGGCACCTTCCATTACAGCCTGTGGCCGCTCCATAGCTGTCGCGGTTCTGTACACTACTCGGTCACTCTCAGTTTATCCAAGATGTGAAATAGGGGTACCGCCACGGCGGCGTTCAGCACCGCCAGGACCAAAGTCTGCACAGGTTCGAAGGACACCGCCTGTCCGAGCAAGGCCCGCGCCAGCACCCAGTAAAAGAACTGGTGAAAGAAGAAAAAGAAGAAGGCCAGCACCAGCCGTAGCACGGCGCTGTTGGCTTCGAAACGCTGTCCGACCGACGCTGCGAAGTATCCCACCAGCGTTTTGACGATTCCGAACATCCCTAGTGGCTGGTTCGAAAGCGAATCCTGCGCGAGACCTATACACATCCCGAACAGGACACCGGAGGGAGGCGACCGCCGCATCAACGAAAAATACACGGTCACCAGCAGAGGCATTTCCAGGTACGCCAAGGTCGTGAAGAAGCGCGGGACGTACACCTGGAACAAAATCGCAGCCAGCGGGATGCCGACAATCGAGACCCACTTGAATTTCGAAGCGCGACTTTTGCGGGGTGGATCGCTGAAACCGACGGCTGTATCGCTCATGGCCTCGGCGCTGCGGGTGAAGCCGGAGCCGAGGTGGCCGGCGCGGTTGCGGGAGGACGTGGGGCGTTAGGGTCGGGGGCCTTGTTGAAATCTGGCGCTCCGCGCCCGCGTTCTCCGAAGACGTGTTTCTGATCCTCGCCGATGCGGCGGGCCTTCTCCACTTCGCGATCAAGATCAGTCTCAGCGCCCCGGCTGCGTGGCGCGGTGGTCGAATCCGACGGATCGCCCTCGGCTGGCGGCAACGGTTGCAGGACCACAGTCTGGTTGGGAGCAGGCGCCTCCGGGATGGGAGCATGATCGCCTTCCAGGATCACCAGAACGTCTTCCAGGCCGTTCTGGAATCCACTGGGGCTCAGGAGAATCTCTTTCACCGTGCGCCCAGGCCGCGCAGCGATTACTGTTCCAACGGGATAGCCCTTGGGAAAAATGCGATCGTCGCCGGAAGTATAAAACCATTCTCCAACCTCGACGACTTGTTCGTTCTGTACGTGATCCACCATCACGCCGCCATTGCCGGTGCCCTTCAGTGTCCCGTGGACCCGATTCTTCTGAGAAATAACTCCCGCGGCAAACGTGGGATCGGTGACCAGCAGGAGCGTGGACGCAATGGGATATGCACTGACGATCTTCCCGACGATTCCGCTCGGCGTAATGACGGCCATGCCGGCCTGGACACCGCTGCCTGTTCCCCGATCGATCAGCACCACCCGCCCGTTAGAACCGGGCGAGTTTCCAATGATGCGCGCCGCGATGGTTTTCCCGCGGGCATGTTCCTGAAAGACGGCCAGCGCCTTTCCGCGCTCGGCCGTGTCGAGTTCGCTGCGCAAATACTGGTTCTCCATCTGGATACGATTCAGATCCGTCTGAAGGCGCTTGTTTTGCTCGCGCACGTCCAGAAGCACGAAGTAATCCTTGAAGAATCCGGTGGTGCTGCTGCGGCCACCCTCCAGCAGACGGGCCAGAGGCGTTACCGCGCTGATTGCCCACACCCGGATCATGCGGACTTCCTGATTGCTCTTGACCTGATAGCCCAGCAGCACAAGCTGGACAAGGATCGCCGCCACCAGCGAGGTGAGATTGCGGTAGCGATTGAGAATCAAATCCATAACAACTTCCGACTACACGGACTTTATTCAACTGCGATGCGTCGTAATAGCGCGAATTCCGTTAGCATTTTGCCGGTTCCCAGCACCACCGAGGCCAGCGGATCTTCCGCGATCGATACCGGCAACCCGGTCTCATGACGGATGCGCTTGTCCAGATTCTTGATCAGCGCGCCGCCTCCGGTGAGTACGATGCCCCGATCGCTGATATCGGCGGAAAGCTCGGGAGGCGTACGCTCCAGCGCCACGCGGATGGCGTTCAAGATGGTGGCGATCCCTTCGGAAAGCGCCTCGCGGATTTCGGAATCATCCACTGAAACGGTTTTGGGGACGCCTTCGATCAGATTGCGGCCCTTGATCTCCATGGTGAGCGGCTTATCCAGCGGAAACGCCGATCCGATCTGGATCTTCACTTTTTCCGCCGTGGTTTCACCGATCAGCAGATTATATTTCCGCTTCATGTACTGCATGATGGCGTCGTCCATGGCGTTGCCGGCGACGCGCACCGAGCGGGAGTAAACGATTCCAGAGAGCGAAATCACCGCGACGTCAGTCGTGCCGCCGCCGATATCGACCACCATGTTTCCAGAGGGTTCGGTGATGGGCAGACCGGCGCCGATGGCCGCAACCATCGCCTGTTCCACCAGGTACACTTCACTGGCTTTGGCGTGATACGCCGAATCGATGACGGCGCGTTTTTCCACCTGGGTAATTTCGCTGGGAACGCCAATGATGATGCGCGGGTGCACCAGCATCTTCCGGCCGTGGGCCTTCTGGATGAAATAGTTCAGCATTCGCTCGGTGACTTTGAAATCGGCGATAACGCCGTCTTTCATTGGGCGAATAGCGACAATATTGCCGGGCGTGCGGCCCAGCATATCCTTGGCTTCCCTGCCGACAGCTTCCACTTCCCCGGTGTTTTTGTTGAGAGCTACGATGGATGGCTCATTGACGACAATGCCTTTGCCTTTGGCGTAAACCAGCGTGTTGGCAGTGCCAAGATCGATGGCCAGATCGGAAGAAAATACACTAAACAACGACCGCAAATTCATAAGAGAATACTCGACGTGCTACGAACCCCTGGGAGGAAGATCGGCCTGGCCAAGCCATTTATGAAGGTACCATACGGGTAAAAGTCGGGCAAGGTTTTGTGTTTTCATCGCGCTAGACTGGAAAAAGTGATATCACGCCGTACCCTTTTGGCCCTGCCTTTCGCCGCCGCCTGCACCCGTCCTCAGGAAGGGTTCCGGGGCTATGCATTCATCGCAAATCAGGAGGGCGAAGCCGTTGCCGCAGTGGATTTGGGCGTTCTGGCGGTGGCCAGGCACATCCCGCTCCAGGGGGCGCCGTCGCACGTGATCGCCGCTGCGCAGCACCCGTTGGTTTATGCCCTCACCCCCGAAACCGGGTCGGTCCATGAAATCCAGATCGATAACCTGCGGTTGTCCCGCAAGCTGACGGTGGCCTCCCAGGCGATCACCATGGAATTATCCACGGATGAGAAGTCGCTCTATGTACTGGCGCGCGAGCCGCGAGCGCTGATCTCCGTGGCGCTGGACACGTTCAAGGTCGACTGGAAGCTGCCCCTTCCCGATGAGCCAATCGGGCTGGCGGTTTCACCGGACAAGAAGACTGCAGCGATCAGCTCAGATCGAGCCGTCCATCTGGTGGATCTGCTGGCTCGCCGCTTGAGCGTACCAATGGGGCAGGGAGAGTATGGGCCTATCCAGTTCCATGCCGAAGGCAAGACTCTCCTGGCGGGGAATCGCGGGGAGCGGCTGCTTTCGGTATACAGCGTGGCCGCCCAGCGTTTAATCACGCACTTGCCGGTCTCCGTGCGCCCCGATCAATTCTGCCTGAGCCGCGACCGCGGGCAGCTCTTCGTTACCGGAGCGGGCATGGATGCGGTGGTGGTGGTCTACCCTTACGATACGCCTCAGGTCGGCGATACGGTTTTGGCGGGACACGCTCCCGGAGCAATGGATGTGTCCAGGGATTTGCTGTTTGTCGCCAGCCCGCAATCCGGAGATGTAAGCATTCTGAGCATCGCCTCGCGAAAGGTAATCCGGGTGGTGCCGGTTGGCAGCGATCCGGGTTTCATCCGGGTAACACCGGACGATCAGTACGCCCTAGTGCTGAACCGGAAATCGGGCGATGTGGCGGTACTGAGCGTGCCCGCGATCACTCAGAAGAATAACCGCCTCATTCCCGTGGGACTTCGGACAGTAATTCCGGTGGGATCGCGCCCGGTGAGCGCAGCGGTGCGGGCGGTCTAATGCTTCTGTTCGATTTCAGCCGGCGGCACGGGATGCTCCAGCTCAGCGCTGACCATGCGAAGCAGGTTCTCCGCCGATTCCGCGGTGGCGAATGGCGAGGTGGGCATCGCGGGGTCGCTATGACGCTTAATATCGGTGAGCAGATCCTTGATTTCCGAGAGACTGGTCGCGATCGAGAAAACTTTGGCAACTCCCGCAGCCACCAGCGCGAAAATCAGAATACCGGCCATGTTGGCCAGTCCTGCTCCCAAGAACTCCATGATCTTAATCCTCCGGTTCCTGATAAATCGGCTTTCCCGGGATGCGGCTTTAGTCCGGTAACGCGTTTCCAGCGCCGCGCATCTAAAGTGTTGATGAACCGGATCTTGTGGCTAGGATTGCTGGCCGTCATGGGGCTGCGCGGGGCCGATACCGTGGATCTCCCGCGCACGCTCAAAGGCGTGGAGGACCACTACAACAAAATCCGCACCCTGCAGTTGAAATTCACGGAGAGTTGGACCTCGAAGGGCCGCACGCGCAACGATCCAGGCGTGCTGTATCTGCGCAAGCCCGGCAAGATGCGCTGGGAGTACGCCTCGGGACAGTTATTCGTCTCCGATGGCAAGTATATTTATTCTTACTATCCCGAGGAACATCGCGCCGAGAAAATGAGCATGAAGGAAACCGACGATCTGCGTGCTCCTCTTGCGTTCCTGTTGGGCGAAGTAGATTTTGATAGAGACTTCGGCCGCTACGAAACCAAGGCACAGGACGGAGGCGCGCTGATCAAGGCTCTTCCTAAGTCGGATAAATTCCCCTATACGGAAGTCACCTTCCTGACGGCTGCCGATTTCACCATCCGCCGGCTGGAAGTGCGGCTGCAAACTAACGATCTCATCGTATTTACGTTCGAAGGCGAAAAGCAGAACCCGCTGTTGACCGACGGCCTATTCCAGTTCACGCCTCCCAAGGGCGTCGAACTGGAGGACTTAACCCACTAATTTCGTCCTGAGAATTTCCGCCCCTCCTTTACACCAATATTTTCGAGGTGTTAATGGATGCAGCCTACCGATCGCAGTCGCCTGATCATGCAGATGCTCCTGCAAATGGAGAAGCAGTTTGGCAAAGGCTCAGTCCTGCAGCTAGGCTCACGCAACGCTTTACCTGTAACAGTGATTTCCAGCGGCTCGATATCTGTCGATGCGGCGCTGGGTGTGGGCGGATTTCCACGAGGCCGCGTAGTGGAAGTCTTCGGCCCGGAATCGTCCGGCAAGACGACGCTGGCGCTGCAGGTGATCGCGCAAGCTCAGGCCGCAGGAGGGACGGCCGCATTCGTCGATGCCGAACATGCGCTGGATCCGACATATGCGCGCAAGCTCGGCGTGGATATCGATAGCTTGATCGTCTCGCAGCCGGACTACGGGGAACAAGCCCTCGAAATCACCAGCGCACTGATCTCTTCCGGCGTGATCGACGTCGTTGTGGTGGATTCCCGTAGCGGCCCTGGTTCCCAAGGCTGAGCTCGAAGGCGAGATGGGCGATAGCTTCATGGGCCTGCACGCCCGCCTGATGTCGCAGGCTCTACGCAAGATCACCGGAAATGTCGCGAAAGCCAATGCGTGCATGGTCTTCATCAACCAGGTGCGCGAGAAAATCGGCGTGATGTTCGGCAATCCGGAGACCACCACCGGCGGCCGCGCTCTGAAGTTCTTCTCCTCGGTGCGCGTCGAAGTCCGGCGTATGTCGGCCATAAAAGATGGCGAGCAGGTGGTCGGCAACCGCACCAAGATCAAGGTGGTCAAGAATAAGATCGCTGCTCCGTTTCGTGAAGCCGAGGTGGATATCCTCTACGGCGAAGGCATTTCCAGAGAAAGCGATCTGATCGATCTGGGAGCCGAGCAGGGCATCGTCGAGAAATCCGGTTCATGGTTCAGCTACGGCGGCGAGCGCTTGGGGCAGGGCCGCGATAACGCGCGGGTTTTCCTGAAAGATCACCCGGAGGTTCGCCAGAAGATTGACGCAGCGTTGCGGGAAAAGATCGGCCTGCCGAAGATTGAGTCCATCGCCGCGAAGCCCGCCGCGACGGAGCCCTCGCGCGCTACCGCACAAACGGCCTGACTCACTCACGGTTCGCCGCAAATAAACGCGAACCAACGCAAATACCTTACCCTGGCTGTGTGGCCGAACGCACACAGGTAGGCATCATCGGGGCCGGTCCCGCCGGACTGATCCTTTCGCACCTTCTGCACCTGGAAGGCATCGATTCTGTAGTACTCGAAGTGCACACGCGCAAGCACATCGAAGAGCGCGTGCGCGCCGGTGTGCTGGAGCAGGGCACAGTCGAGCTGCTTACTGAAATGGGTGTCGGCGATCGCCTCAAACGCGAGGGACTGGTCCATCACGGAGTGGAGTTCCGCTTCCGCGGCCAGCGCCATCACATTGACTTTCAGGATCTGGTGGGACGTTCCATTACCATTTACGCGCAGCAGGAAGTGGTCAAAGATCTGGTTGCCTCCAGGCTGGCCTCCGGCGGTCAGATCGTTTTCGAAGCGCAAAACGCCAGCGTACACGACATCACATCCGCAACTCCCAGGATTCGGTATCGCAAAGATGGCGAAGAGCGTGAGCTGGTCTGCGATTTCATCGCCGGCTGCGATGGGTTTCACGGCGTGTGCCGTGCATCCATCGAGACCAGCCTGACGATTTGTGATCGCACGTATCCGTTTGCCTGGCTGGGTATTCTGGCGCAGGTGCCGCCGTCGTCAGAAGAGCTGATCTACGCCAACCACGAGCTGGGCTTCGCGCTGTTGAGCATGCGATCTCCTGAAATTTCGCGCCTGTACATCCAGTGCGATCCCGACGAGGACATCGCCAATTGGCCGGATGCGCGCATCTGGGATCAACTGCATCTGCGATTGGCTACGAAAGACGGGGCCTGGAAGCTTACCGAAGGGCCGGTGATCCAGAAGAACATCGCCGAGATGCGCAGCTTCGTGGCCGACCCGATGCAATACGGCCGTCTGTTTCTGGCCGGCGATGCCGCTCATATTGTGCCTCCTACAGGCGCGAAGGGGCTGAACCTGGCCGCCACCGACGCTCGCGTACTGGCGCGCGGGCTGGTCGAATACTACTCGGCGCAAAAGACTGAACTGCTGGATCGTTATTCGGAGATTTGCCTGCGGCGCTGCTGGAAGGTCCAGCACTTTTCCTGGTGGATGACGTCCATGCTCCACCGCATTCCTGGCGAGAGCGCTTTTGACCGGCAGCGCCAACTGGCCGAGCTGGATTACGTCACGGGTTCGCGTGCGGCATCCTCGGCGCTGGCGGAGCACTACACCGGCCTGCCATTTACCATGTAAGAATGCGGGGCGAGATTTTGATCATCGGCGGGGGACTCATTGGTTCCTCCATCGGGTGGCGGCTCGCGCAGAAGGGCGCGCAAGTCACCATCGCCGATGCGGGCAATCTTGGCGGCGAAGCCAGTCCAGCCGGCGCGGGCATGCTCTCGCCTGGTGCGGAATTCGGCGCGTCGTGGTTGTTGCGAAATCTGGGGTTCGAGAGCCTGCGCCTGTACCCATCGTTTGTTGAGGAACTGCAGACCGAGACCGGCATCGACACCGACTTTCGAATGTACTTGCCCGACGACGGCATCGTGGATCCGGCGGCATTGCTGCGGGCTCTGCGCTGCGCCTGCGAGTCGCGCAAGGTGCGGATCATGCGGGAACATGTAACGACGGCAGAGCCACGTGACTATGCCGCTGTGGTGATCGCGGCGGGTGCTTGGTCGAGTCAGGTCCAAGTTGCGGGCGTTGCGCTTCCCACAGTCATGCCGATCAAAGGCCACCTGATCGGATTCCAACTGGAGCCGGGCGCGCTTGGCCCGGTGCGACGTCATGGCGAAACCTACGTGCTGCAGCGGTCGAATGGCTATCTGATCGCCGGATCGAACGAGCAGGACATCGGTTTCGACCGCACTGTGGACGCCGCCATCTGCGACGATATCCACCGCCGTGCGGCGGAATTATTCCCGCCGCTGGAACACTTGACGCCAATAAATCGTTGGATCGGATTCCGCCCGCGTTCAGTCGAAGGCGATGCTCCGCACATCGGGCGTGTCGCTGGAACGAACGTCTGGCTGGCTTACGGCCATTATCGAAACGGTATCCTGCTCACGCCGGTAACCGCCCAGCGCATCGCCGACGACGTTATCGCAAGGTGAACGTGTACAGTGCGCTGCCTGCCTGAATACTCAGGTACTGCTTGCCGTTGACGGTGTACGTGATGGGGCCGGCCGATACCGACGGTCCCAGATTGGTTTCCCACAACAGCTTGCCATCGCGAGCGTCCAAAGCGACGAACTGGCCGTCGCGTCCGCCGCCGAACAGGACATTCGATGCCGTGGTCAGGATCCCGCCTTCGGTGGAAGGCGCAGACAACTTAAAGGACCACTTCTTATCGCCGGTGTTAGGATCCATCGCCACGATGGCGCTGAATACATCGTCGGTGGTGGCGCCATTGCGTGGAAACGCCCCCGTGAAACTCTGGCCTTCGTGGAATTCAGGCGGCTCCTCGCCCTTCACGTACGTGCTGGAGCTGTTCTCCCAAGCCGGAATGTAGAAGAGTCCAGTGGCAGGGCTGAAGGACGGGTTGTACCAGTTCGTGCCGCCCTGATTACCGGGATAAACCAGCGTGCCCGCCTTAGTGGGAACGATCCCGGGCGCAGCCATCGGGCGGCCCTTTTCGTCGAAGCCTGTCGCCCAATTCACTTTGGTGAAGGGTTTGCCGAGCAGGAACTGGCCAGTGGTGCGATCCAGCACGTAGAACATGCCATTGCGATTCGCCCACAGCATTACTTTGCGCGGACGGCCTTGGAACTGGATATCGGCCAGCACAGGGACCTGCGTCGCATCCCAGTCGAATTCGTTATGCGGTGAGAACTGATAATGCCACTTGAGCTTGCCCGTATCGGCATCCAGCGCGACCACTGAGGAGCTGTAGAGGTTATCGCCCAGCCGAGCATCGCCGTCCCAATCGGGACCGGCATTGCCAGTGCCCCACATGGTGAGGTTGGTTTCAGGATCGTAGGAACCGGTCACCCAGATGGGCGCGCCGCCGTGGAGGTAGGAATCGTTCGGTTTCCCGTCTTTGCCCAGCCAGGTTTCATAGCCTGGTTCGCCAGGTCCCGGCACAGTGTTGAACTTCCAGACTTCCTTGCCGGTATTCACATCGTAGGCCGAGATAAAGCCGCGGATCCCATGTTCGCCGCCGGCCACGCCGGAAATTACTTTGTCCTTGACCACGATGGGTGCAACGGTCATGGAGTATTGCTGTTTGTAATCCGCAACGTCGGTCTTCCACAGTTCCTTGCCGGTCTTGGCGTTGATGGCGATCATCTGCGCATCCAGCGTGGCCAGGAACAGCTTGTCGCCTAGAATCGCCACACCGCGCGTCAAGTTGCCGCAGCATGGGTTCACAGTTCCCGGCGCGGGCTTGTGCAGATACGTCCAGATGGTCTTGCCGGTGGCGGCATCCAGCGCGATCACGTCATTGGGGCTCTGGATGGTGTACATCACTCCATCCACCACCAGCGGAGTATTCTCCTGCTTATCGAGCGTGCGCGTCTGGAACACCCATTTGAGCGTCAGATCCTTAGCGTTGGCCGGCGTGATTTGCGTGAGCCCGCTATGCCGCTGGCTCATAATGCCGCCCGAGTAGCTCAGCCAGTTCTGTGGTTCCTGGTTGGCTTTAAGGATGCGTTCGAAGGGGACATTGGTCACTGGAGCTTCGCGATTTGCGGGGCCTCCGCGGCCTTGAGCGAAGACTAATCCAGTGAGCGAAACAAACGCGAAGACGCACTTAGTCATAAAGGAATTCCTACCTCTGTTGGGGTGACCTGCCGGGGCTATCTTATCACAGCGGCTTGTTCGGACGCCTATTGTCGCAGCGCCCAGACGAATAATGAATTCCCTGCGTCCACAGCCACGTACTGGCGACCGTTGACCGTATAGGTCATCGGTCCGGAGCGAACCGCGCCGCCCACGGACGCCTTCCAGAGCAGCTTCCCCTCGCGAGCATCCAGTGCATAGAAGTAGCCCTCGCGGCCGCCCGAGAACAGCAAGTCAGACGCTGTCGTGAGGATTCCTGCATCGGTCACGTCGGCCATCTTGAATTCCCACTTCTTGTCGCCAGTCTTCGGATCGATGGCCCTCACCGCACCATAGATATCATCATCGGAGCGGTAGTTGAAACCGCCCACCGCGGGAGCAGAAGTCGTCGGGCGCGGACCGCCTCCGCCGAACGTCCGCCCTTCGACGAATTCCTGATCCTGCTTGACGTACATCGAAGAATAGTTGTCCCACGTCGGGATATAGAACAGTCCGGTGCGCGGGCTGTAGGAAGGATTGTAATAATTGGTCCCACCCTGGTTGCCCGGTAGAATGAATGTGCCTTCCTTGCTCGATGCCGCGCTGGCCAGCTTCATCGGCCGGCCCCGTTCATCGAACCCGTTCATCCAATTCACTTTCACGAAAGGCTTGCCCATCAGGAACTGGCCGTTCACACGATCCAGCACGTAAAACAGACCGTTGCGATTGGCCCACATCATCAGCTTGCGCGGGCGGCCTTGCCAGGGCATGTCCACCAGCACCGGTATTTGAACCGAGTCGTAATCGAACTCGTCGTGCGGTGAAAACTGGTAATACCACTTGAGTTTGCCTGTATCGGCATCCAGCGCGACCACCGAATTGCTGTACAAATTGTCTCCCGCACGGTTATCGCCGTTCCAATCGGGCCCCGGATTCCCGATCCCCCAGAACGTGAGATTCGTATCGGGATCGTACGATCCAGTCACCCAGACCGACGCGCCGCCGGTTTTCCAGGAATCGCCCGCCCAGCTTTCATGACCCGGCTCGCCGGGACCAGGAATCGTATAGAAGCGCCAGGCTTCCTTGCCGGTTTTGGCGTCCAGCGCCAGGATGTAGCCGCGAATTCCGTATTCGCCGCCTGCCATGCCGACGATCACCTTGTCCTTGACGATTTGCGGAGCGTGCGTAATGGCGTAGCCGGATGCGGCCTTGCCGACCTCCATATCCCAAATCGCTTTGCCGGTCTTGGCGTCGAGAGCCACCACGTGCGCGTCGATCGTGCCGATGTAGAGCGTCTCGCCCAGAATCGCCACGCCCCGGCTCAACCGGCCGCAACACGGTCGCGCATCCGGCGACACTTGATACGAATATGTCCAGAACACTCGTCCGGTGGCTGCATCCAGCGCGACCACATCGTCGGGATTCTGCACCGTGTACATCACCCCATCCACCACCAGCGGCGTGGATTCGTATTTCTCGAGCGATCGCGACTGGAACACCCACTGCAGCTCCAGGTTCTTCACATTGTCCGGAGTAATCTGTGTCAGCAGGCTGTACCGCTGGCTCTTTGTGGTCCCCGAATAGCTCAGCCAGTTCTGCGGTTCCTTATCGGCGTTGAGAATGCGGTCGAACGTGACAGGGTTCTGCGCGAAGAGAGATCCAGCCAGTATCCACAACGCCAGTGCATACGTTTTCATGGCTTGCGGGCTCCTTTGAGCGATACCAAATAGGCGACCACGTCGGCCAGTTCCTGCGAACTCAGCTTGTCTTTGTAGGAAGGCATCGAGGAAGTCGTGAGCACGCTATGCTGGCGCAGATCGGCAATCGGAAAAGATCGCAAGCGGTCTTGTGTGTCGATCAGTTGCAGGGTAAACGTGTCCTGGTTCATCAGTCGTCCAGTTACCGTCGAACCGTCTTTGGTGACGACCTTGACGAACCGATTCTGGGGCAGGACCACGGCGCTCGGATCGACGATCGACTTTTCTATTTCCACAGCCCGGCGAAGTGCCCCGATGTCGCTCAGATCCGGTGCAGCGCGCGGACCTGTGCCGGCGGTTCGATGGCAACTGGTGCAACCGCCCTTGCCTTCGAAAATGGTTTTTCCGCGGGCGGCGTTCCCCCCGGCAATCGTACTGGCGGGCACGGCCGCGGACGCCCGCAGATACGCCACGATGGTCCGTGCATTGCCTTCGTTCATATTCTGAGCGGGCATGCCAGTACCGGGAATTCCTTCACGAATCGTGCGTGCGATGTCATCGTCCGAAAGCGTACGCCGGAACTTGCCCTGCAATAGGTTGATGCCGGGGATCTGGTCGCCCTCCGGACCGTGGCAGTAGACGCAGTTGTTAGTGTAATTTCGTCCACCGTTTTCGACATCGGCCGGGGCGTATTCGTGCTGCGCCAGCAGCGCCGTGGACGCCAGGAAGAAGACGCAAGCTGTGGATCTGTTCATTGGAAACGCAGTCATGATACTGCGGAACCGCGTGGGAATCAATGCAGGTAAAGTTCTGGTAGTAGCTACTTTGAATTAATCTCGCCAATCAGGTTGAGGATTTCGCGGCAGGCGGTTAGAAACGGATCCCGAATCCTCTCCTCGTAATCTGCCGCTTGACGATCCTTTTCGCTCAGTGCGGTTTTCGCCCAGTGCTCCTGAGGCGGCCCAATCGGCAGATCATCAGTTTCGCTGGAGACACCGTTAAAGAGCAAAGCTGGCTCGCTCCGAGCCAAGCGTGTGTTGATAAGAGCGCTCGTCAAGAGGCCAGCAGCGTTCAGAATAGGACGCCCTGAAGGGCTGCCTCCGCAATTTCCTTAGCTTTCCGTAATTGGGCAGATTCCGAGGTCATTGCGGAAGATTCAAGTGCCTGCTACCGAAGACCTAAGCAACGCCCGCCAACAAATAAGGGCCTTCCGGCACGATGGCGATCCGGCTTTGCGCGGGCAATTGCGCGAACAGCGCCTGCACGGCATCGGACGGATTTCGAAACCCCGGCCCCCACAATCCGCCGATGAATTCCTGCGGCACGCCTGGTACGCAATACGACACTTCCGCTTTCTGCGTCGCTAAAGCAAGTTTTTCGAGCTGCCACTGATCAATCGTAACCGGCACGCCCTCAATCGATTTCATGAACTCTTTGTCCGAAGAATGCTCGCAGACCATGCGTGTGAATTCCGGAGCCCCCACGCCTTCATCGCATGCTCCAAACAGAAGAATCTTCCCGCCTTGCCTGACGATGTGCGATGCCGCGGTTATTCCCTTGATGCTCTGGTAAAACGTCATGTCCAGCGGATAACCCGCTCCCGTGGTAATCACGGCATCGAAGGGCTTTTTCAGCGTTTGCATCAGCGCATTAGAAACAAACTGAACGCCCGCCCGATGCGCTGCTTCGGGTTCGCCCGCAAAAACGGCAGCAATCTTTCGTTCCCGCGTAAGCGAGACATCGACGATGAAATCATGCCGGGCCATCCGCGCAATTTCTAGAAGCTCTGCATGTAATGGATTGTCGTCGATGGAACCTTCACTCGCCCTCGGATCGCGCATGAAACGTGAGCTGTGCAGTTCCTTGATGGTGGCTTCGAAGGCCAGGCCAGGAGCGATCAGCTTGCGCCCTCCCGAAAATCCCAGCATCAGATGCGGCTCGATGAATCCCAAAGAAAGATGCAGATCCGCGTCGATGAACCGTTCGTCCACGAATACCGGCGTGCCGGATTTCGAAGTCCCCAGACGCCGATGTTGCGCAGCGTTGCGCGCGTCATGGTTCAGCACCTCGAAACTCGCTGCGGTTTCTTCGCCCACAATCTGCCGGATTTCAGCCGGCGTTGCCGCGCGATGCAGACCGGTCGCGATCAATATGCGGATGCCTTCCTTGGGAATTCCAGCGGCTAGCAAACGCTTGAGCAGCGGCGGCAGAACCACCGGATTCGGCGCGGGACGCGTAATATCGCACACCGATATCGCGGCGGAGCGTTTTCCAGATGCCAGCACTGTCAGCGAAGGCCCCGCGAGGGGGTTATCCAGCGCGGCTTCAATCGCGGCCACCGGATCCTCCAGCGATGCAATCGAGGGTGACTTCAGAATGCTGTATTCGTGCGTATCGGGCAGTTCGATTTCGAGACCGGTCCGGCCAAAGGCGAGCTGAGCGCGCATCTCCTTCAATTTAGCGCACGTTCAATCGAGCGCACGGTATCATAGACCGTTTACATGCAACCGCACCCAAGTTCCGCGCGCCCCTACCTGCCCATCCTTCTTTTGCTATTCGTCGGGAGCGGCTGCGCCGCGTTGATTTACGAAATCGTCTGGTTTCAGCTGCTGCAACTGGCCATCGGCTCGTCCGCTGTTTCTCTGGGAGCACTTCTGGGGACCTTCATGGGCGGGATGTGTCTGGGAAGCATCCTGCTGCCGAAGAAAATCTCGACCAAGCATCATCCGCTGCGGGTGTACGCCTATCTCGAACTGGGAATCGGAGTGCTGGGACTGTTGGTCCTCTGGGCGATCCCCGTCCTGGATCGGGTCTACGCAGCGGTCGCCGCGCTGGGATTGCAAGGCGTCTTTTTGCGAGCCGTAGTCGCGGCGGTCTGCCTCCTTCCGCCGACGCTGCTGATGGGCGCGTCGCTTCCGGCGATGGCGCGCTGGATCGAAACTACACCGCGCGGGATTTCCTGGCTGGGATTCTTCTACGGCGGTAACATCGCCGGCGCTGTGTTCGGATGCTTGCTCGCGGGTTTCTATCTGCTGCGCGTTTACGACATGGCATTTACGACCTACGTCGCCGTCTTTATTAACGCGGCAGTCGGTGGGATCGCGTTGCTGCTCTCGCAACATGCGGCCTATAAGCCGTCGGATGCGGCCCCTTCTACGGCGCCCGCGCGGGCGGAGGGCTTCAAAGCTGTATATCTGGTGATCGGAATATCCGGCATGTGCGCCCTGGGCGCGGAAGTGGTTTGGACGCGTTTGCTCGCCACCATGATGGGCGCGACCGTCTATACGTTCTCGGTGATCCTGGCGGTGTTCCTCGTCGGGTTAGGAATCGGCAGCAGCGCGGGATCGCTGATCGCGCGATCCTCCATCCGGCCGCGCGTGGCCCTCGGCCTCTGCCAGTTTCTGGCTGCGGCGGGCGTCGGGTGGACCGCGTTCATGCTGGCCGATTCAATTCCCTATTGGCCGGTGAATCCTCTGCTTTCGACCAGCCCGTGGTTCAATTTCCAGATCGACCTGGTTCGATGTTTCTGGGCGGTGCTTCCTGCAACTCTCATGTGGGGCGCGAGCTTTCCTCTGGCGATGGCCGCGGTTTCTGCCCCCGGTGAAGATCCCGGCCGCCTGGCTGGTGAAACGTACGCTGCCAACACGCTGGGCGCGATTCTGGGCGCGCTGATTTTCAGTATCGCAATCATCCCGATGGCGGGCACGCGCAATGCCGAGCGAATCCTGATCACACTCTCGGCGATTGCTGCGATGACGGCGCTGGCCTACCTCGGAAAAGCCTTTGCGGGATTTCTTCTCGCCGGCTGCGTCATCCTCTCGCTGCTAATTCGAACAGTGGACGAAGTTCCGTGGCTATCGCTCGCCTATGGTCGGCGCAGCATCACCACGACGGATGCAGGTCAGCCGCTGTACGTCGGCGAAGGAATGAATTCGTCGGTAGTGATCTCGCAGCTTCCCAGCGGCCAGCGCTATTTCCACGTCAGCGGCAAGGTGGAGGCGTCCACTGAACCGTTCGACATGCGTTTGCAGCGGATGCTGGGCCATATTTCCGCGCTGGTGACCAAAGATCCGCGCTCGGTGCTGATCGTCGGGTTCGGCGCCGGCGTAACGGCCGGGTCATTCACTACGTATCCCGAGATCATGCGGATCGTCATCTGCGAAATCGAGAAACTGATTCCGCCGGCGGCGACGAAGTATTTCGGCAATGAGAATTATCACGTCCTGAACGATCCCCGCACGGATATTCATTTCGACGACGCCCGCCACTTCGTGTTGACGACCGCTGAAAAGTTCGACATTATTACGTCGGATCCGATTCATCCGTGGGTGAAGGGCGCGGCGACGCTATATTCCAAGGAATATTTCGAGGAATGTAAGCGTCACTTGAAACCGGGCGGCGTAATCACGCAATGGGTGCCGTTGTATGAGAGCGATCCCGAAACGGTGAAGAGCGAGATCGCCACGTTCTTCGACGTCTTCCCGAACGGGACCATATGGGCCAACGACAACAACGGCCAAGGCTACGATGTGGTTTTACTAGGACAGGTCGAACCCACAAAGATCGATGTGGACGCTCTGCAGGCGCGTCTAGATCGTCCGGATTATGCCACCGTGCGCCAGTCGCTGGGCATCGTCGGCTTCCCGAATGCGATTAGCCTGCTCGATACTTATCTCGGCCGGGCGTCCGATTTACGGCCGTGGCTGGCGGGCGCGCAGATTAATCGCGATATCGATTTGCGTTTGCAATATCTGGCTGGAATGGGCGTGAATAATTTCAGCGCAGGCATCATCGCCAGCGAAATCGCGCGTGTCCGCCGATTCCCGATGGATATGTTCAGCGGTTCACCGGAATCGATTGGACAGTTGCAATCGTCAATGGTGCGGTTTTGAACCGGGCGAGGCGTGCCTCGCCCCTACACCGGCTTGTAGGGGCTGGGCATGCCCAGCCCAGCAGTTCTTAACGAGCCTCAAATAGCAAACTGGTGCACGTTACTCCGGCTTCGGCCTTGAGCAACTCAGAATTGTCGATCGTCCGAACCCGAAAGCCTGAGCGATCCAGCAACTCACAAGTACGCGGATAAGCCTCCGGCATTAGAACCGTGTCGGCGATCCGCAGCGAATTCGCTCCGCGCGCCTCGGGGACATTCAGTATCTTCAGCCCGCACAGGGCATCCGGATCCATCCACTTGCGATTCGCCAACACAGTGCCATCACCGATGTAGCAGCAGGCGCTCTTCAGATGCAGGCAGCCGTTGACCTCGACTGGCACCACAAAGTATCCCCGTGGATGCAACAACGCCGACAGTTGCTGGATCCCCGCGATGTTGGTCCGCCGCGAATATCCCACATAAAGGGTCTTGCCGATCCGCATCACATCGCCGCCTTCGAGCGTGGCCGGATCTTCGATGCGCAGCAACTCCCGATAAGCCGCCAATGCTTGCGCCAGCGACTCGGATTCGCCACGACGTGATACAGCGCCCATGCGCGTGATCACCGCGACGTCATCCAGCACGATGGCGGGATCCTCGACGAAGACCCCGTCCGGCATGTCGGGTGCCGCAGGCAGTATTTCAACATGAACACCCAGTTCCGCCAAGCACGACTGGTATTGGCGATGCTGCTCGTCGGCCATCGCCACATCGATGGGCTGGCGATCCAGAAACTCCAGTTCGCAATCCGCAATCGCCGGGCTGACCTCACGCGTCAAGGCAACCAGCATTACTTCGCCGATACTTCCATCACGGCTTCCCAGGTGAACCGAGCGAGGCCGTATAGCGACGATTCCAGTAGCCGCTCCACGTCGCTGTGCGGACCGTAATTGGTGCGATCACTCTCGCTGGCTGCCGCCCCGATACCGTAGCTCTGCATTCCTTTGGCTCGGAGAAACGCCATATCCGTCGCGCCCGTCAGCATCGTCGGCAGCGTCACCGATCCGGGATACAGTCGCTTGCTAACGGTTTCCAGCGCGCGGAACATCTCGCTATCCAGCCGCGATGGAGGGGTCGCCGGGCGCTCGCCGTCCGTAAGGCGTTCGATCTTCACGGCCGCATCGCCGATCTGTTTGCGCATCAGCTCGAAGAAGGCTTTGTCGTCCTCGCCCGGAGCCATCCGTACGTCGATGGTCGCTTCGGCCTTCGAAGGGATCACGTTCATGCGGAAACCCGCCTTGAGGATGGTCGGCACCACCGACGTCCGCAGCATGGAATAACGCATCGGCTCGTTTTCCAAAAGATAACGCTGGATCGCGACCGTGCGAGCGGGATCGGTGATCCCGTTGTAGCGCGCCGCAGCCGCCGGCGTGCTGATTCCAGCGAGCCGCTCAAAATACGTTCGAGTCGTGTCGTTCAGGCGCAGTGGTGTTTCCCAGGCGCCCAGCTTTGCCACTGCTCCGGACAAGTGCACCAGCGCGTTATCGGTGCGGGGAATCGAACCATGTCCCGACGTTCCATTCACTACCAGACGGATCCGCCGAGGCAGTTTCTCAGTCGTGGAGATCTCCACCGCGGTCACCTTCCCGTTGTTCAGAACCGCGCCGCCGCCTTCGGTCAGACAGTATTCGGCATCGATCTGGTCGAAGTGCTGGTTCACCATGAATTCGATTCCGGGCGCCGTCGTGCCTTCCTCCCCCGATTCGGCCAGAAAGATTACGTCGCGATCGAGCCTCGCGCCGCTACGCTTCAGTAACAGCATCAGCATCAGATTCGACGCCAGCTTGTCCTTGTCGTCCACGGTGCCGCGGCCCCAGACATAGCCGTCCTTGCGGATCGCCCCAAAGGGATCTACCGGCCACTTTTCCCGCTGGACGCCCACTACGTCGGTGTGGGCCATGATCAGGATCGGGCGCTTGCTGCCGTTCCCTTTGATCCGCGCCACCAGATTAGCCCGCGCGGGGTCTAACGCGAATACCTGGGCCGGAATGCCCTCGGCATCGAAGACTTTCTTGAGGTAATTTACCACCAAAGTCTCGTTCCCCGGCGGGTTGCTCGAGTCGATCTGGACCAGGGCGCTATAGTGGCGCAGGATCTCGGCCTCTTGCGCTTTCCAGTCGATAGCCGGTTTCTGACCCAAGGCTAGGCCAGCAATGCTGAGAAACGCCGCAAGTTTCATGGATCTATCATATAGCCAGGTTCATCGTCTGTATGTTCGAGCGTTACACCGAACACGCCCGCCGAGTCATCTTTTTCGCCCGCTATGAAACCAGTCAATTCGGCTCGGAACAAATAGAGCCGGAGCACTTTCTTCTGGGCCTGTTTCGCCAAAGATCCGAGTCTGATGCGGCGCTTCCTGCCTGATATCACGGGAGAAACGATTCGCATCCAGATCCAGAATGCGACACCCGTTCGCCCGAAAATCTCGACCAGCACTGACATGCCGCTGTCGCATCAGGTCAAGCGGATTCTGGCGTACGGAGCCGAAGAAGCTGAACGGATGGGGCATTTACATATCGGTACTGAACATCTGCTTCTAGGCTTCCTGAGGGAGCCAACCTCGGCGTCCCGCCTCCTCGAGAGCCTGGGAGTGACGATCGAGGGCGTACGGCAAGAGATTGCAAAGTCTGGTGTGGCGGCGGATCCCAAGCCGCTCACTCCGCCTAATCCGCTCACTCCAGAGGAGGCTGCCGCCGAGCGGGAGGTGTTGCGTTCCTTGATTGAATCCCTTCCCGACGACGCTTTGCGGCAGGCACACGCTATTCTGGAGCACGCCCGAACTACGCCCAGCCGCGGGATGCTAGGACTGACCGGTTTCGCCGAGATACGCCGGCGGATGCTCGATCGGAAGGGCCAGAGGGGTGTCGTGGGTGGCTGGCAGGAAGGACAATTCTCCTCTACCCGTATGGAGAACGGGACTATGATTTTCGAAACGCGCCGGATTCACAAGGGGCACCAGATAACCTTGATTGAGAGGGTCCGAGTCTCGGACGATGGCAAGACGCTCCACTATTCACAGGAGTTGCTCGGTCCCAAACGTGAGCACACCTGGTCGATGGACTTTGACATCACATGAATCGAGGTCCCTGCTAAACTGAGCGAACACGCTCATGCTCGCCGATAAGAAAGCGCTCACCCTGGCCGTTGCCAAACGGATTGCCGCCGCTGCCCAAGAAGCGGCGATCAAGAACAACTGGAACCTGTTCATCGCCATCGTAGACGATGGGGGCAACCTCATGTACCTGGAGCGCATGGACGATTCGCAGCTGGCGAGCCTGGACGTCTCCATCGCAAAAGCCCGCTGCGCTCTGCTATTTAAGCGTCCTACCAAAGCCATGGAAGACTCGGTGGCCGGCGGCCGCGCCGTCGTCATGACACTGCCCAACGCGGTACCGGTGGAAGGCGGACTTCCTCTGATGGCATATGGAAAAATCGTAGGCGCCATCGGCATCAGCGGCGCGACCTCAGCCCAGGATGGAATCGTCGCCAAAGCGGGCGCGGACGAGCTGGAAAAAATTCTGCAAAGCAGTTAGGTTCTCCGAAACGATTCGGCCGCCCGCGGGGTCTTTATGGACGGAGACTCCTATGTGCGACTACTCTCTTGCGGAAGTTAGAAACAGGCTCGCGGTAGAAGGTGAAGAGCTGACCCTCTATCGCTTCCCGACAGGAACCCTTGGATTCACATCGCCGGCCGAATTACAGCAGCGCCCGGAATTACGCGGGTGGCGATCCTGGTTCAGTCCGCGCCAAGTGCCATGCGCTGTGTGCATTCCACCCGGCGCGCAACTGGTGTTGAAGGATATTCCGGCGAGGCTGCAATCCGGGCTGGGCCTCTGCATGGAGGAGGATGTGATCTTCATCCAGACCAGCATGGATGCCGGCCGGCACCGGGACGCGGTCCGCTTCAACAATAACCAGCAGGTGTTGTTGCAGCGACTGGCGGAGGGTCAGCGTGCTCTGGTTATCTCCATGGGCGGCATGACGAACTCTGAAGAGCAACCGGCCGGAATCAGGGAACGGGTTTAGCGCACCGGTCTAACAACCGAGTGCTTTTGAATCGCTGCTTCGGCTGCGGGCTCCGTCAGTTCATAGCCGTTAGGATTGGGGTGCAAACCGTCAGCGGAAACCCTAGCGCGACATGTCGATGCCGAGCTTTTTCAGCTCTTCGGCATAGTAGCGCTTGTGGAGCAGTTCCCACTCTTCGGTACCTTCCGCGATATCTCGCTTCTGGGTCCGAATCTTGGTGCGGGCTGCCTTATCGACTTTTTCCTCGGTTTGCAGGATGTCGGTCATTACTTTGACCAGTTCCAGGCGAACGTCATTGGGATCACGCTTTAGCCGGAAATCGCGGCTCTTGCGAAGAGCAGCGACCACTTTGTGGGAAATGTCGTTGATCTTATCCCGCGAGAGCTTCATGGAATCGCCAGTATCGCGGCCGGAGGCCCGGATCACCTTTCGCTGGGTAATCAGGGTGTTCTTGATGCGCCGGAACATCTCCTGATAGCTGACGCCCTCGCGTCGCATGTAGTCGCTGTATTGGCTGAGCATGTCCCGCACCTCATCGTTGAGGCGGTCCTCTATGCTCAGATCCTCTTCCACCACGACGGCGATGAAATCGGCAGCAACCTGGTTGTCAGTGATCTCAATCCACTGTGGAGTCAGTTTCTTGATAACCTGGCGTGAAACGTAATCGACGAACTCGCGTGCGAGCAGCATCCCCTGAGTCTCAGTCTATCGGCCTGAGCGCAAGGGTGTCAATGCGGTGCTTCTCCTCGATGGTGCTGGAGGAACTCCTGATCGATCGGTTTTCGGCCTCGAAAGCCCTCATCCTCGCCATGCCAGAAGCCGATTCGATCCTCTCCCAGCTTCCAGCAAAGACACACATCGCGGTCCTGGTATCGGGTCATGAAGTCCAGCAGGCCGATATCCAGGTCCTTTACCAGCGCGCCCGCCTCGTCAATGTCGTCCAGGGCCTGCTTAAGGGCAGAAATGCTGGTGTCTCTTCGCGCCCTCAGGGCCAGCATATCGCTGGGATTGACCCGGGCGCCGCCCGAATCCCGCACGCGCTGCGCGGTCTTCTCCAGTTGGCCCTGCGCTTCCTGGGATTGGGATTTGTGGAATAGCGCCTCCCGCAGATGACGTTCCACCTCGGGTAGCGCCTGCTGGGCTTCCGCCAGCGTGAAATAACGCATACAAACTCTAGTGTACGCGCGTGGCGTCGGACTTCAGAAGCCGAGCCAAGGCCGGACGGAATCGCGAGTACAGATACGATAGCGCCAGCAACAACACGCCCAAGGCCAAAAACGCCGTGATGCGGAACAGGCGACCAAGCACCCATACGTCCAACAGGTACAGTTTGGCAATCACCAGCGCGACCAATGCGAGTCCCAATAAGCGGTGGATCGAGGCGCCGGTTCGCACCCCGATCACCACGAGAATTACTGCATAGATCGTCATCATGACGGAGATGGCGATGATCTGGACTCCGCTTTGATTCTCGGGTACAACGTTCCGGCTCACCCAGCCGCCGATTTCGAGGCTGAGTCCAAAAAGGAAAACTGCGTGGCCGGCGATGTAGGCTACGGCAGCTTCTACCGACTGTGCCAGGAATCGAGCGGCTAGCCAAAAAGAAGCGGTGGAGACGGCAAACGTTAGGAAGCGGGTATTCAGCAGCGTCGCGTACTCAGAGCTTCGAGAATAGGTGGAAATGTCCAGGGCGAAGAGACGGAAAATCACTAGCGTGAGAACTGCCCAGCAGCAGACACGGAGCCAGTTGCTTCTAGATCGAGCGGATAACCATGCCAGAACGGCTCCTTCCAAAGCCCACGCGATGGTGATGCGGAATCCGGTGAACTGGATCGGCACGGCCAGGGTTACGAATGCGAGAGCAACGCCGATGGTGAAGGTCTGCGCTTCCGTCTTGGAGTCCACTCGGCGGGCGAGGAGTAGATGCGCTCCGCCAAGTGCTGCTGCCAGAATCCCCATGTATTGGTGATGTGAGGCGTCCAGCAAACGGTAGGACGTGGCGTAATAGACTGCGGCATTTGCGGCCACCAGCGCAAGCCCGGCGGGATGTACCGAGGCTCGCCAGAACGCCCACGCGAAGAAGACCGCAAAGACGATGGAGATCGCGGCAAACGAAGCCTCCGGACTGAACCAGATCCCGAAAGGGATCCAGTAACAGGCTAGGGTCCAGATGGGAGCGGCGATCCATGCCCGCCATTTCGCCGTGGCGAGTCCGCCGGCCACGAACAGGAGATTCCACCACGCGAATTGTGCGTGCTCCCGCCAGATAAGACCGAGCGCAATGGGGGCGCTGAGCTGGAAGATCGCCCACAGCTCGGACATCGTGGCGATGCTGAATTGCGCGTAGTAGGCAATCGCAAAGACCGTCGCGGGGGTTCGGTTGGCGTCGCTGAACCACTGGCCAAACCAACCGGCATAGAGCAATATGGTCGCGCCTGCGGCGATGGGCTCGATCGCGTTCCAGTGCCGCTTTCGCGCCAAAGCCAGCGCGCCGAGGTTCAGCAGGAAGATGTAGCCCAGCAGAATCCAGGGGCGATCCTCGCCGGTCGAAAGCGCGGGCGGTGTGATGTAGCCGCCGATCATCGCCAGTGCGGCGATCGCTTGGGAGTCGTACAACAAGGCCAGTCCGGTTGCTCCAGCGGTGACCCCGCACATCGCCAGGAACGCGAGGCTGCCCGGCACCAATTGGTACAGCATGGCGGCGGCGTAGACGGAAAGATACAACAGAGCCACTCCCAGGCCGATGATTCCTTGCGCAAATATCGTCTGGCCTCGACGCCAGAGACGATCGCCGGCCACGAGCGCCACAGTTCCAGCAGCGACACCGAACGCGACGCGGGCGCCGGGTCCAAACCAGTCGTTATCGACACCGTATTTAAAGAGGAATGCCGTACCCAGTAGCAGCGTCAGGACTGCGATGCGATTGATCCAGTTGAGACCGAAGGTAGTTTCGATGGTTGTGTCAGGTACCGCTCCATCACTGTCGCGGCTCGGAAGGGGATCGCGGGGCGGCAGGGGAAGCGGATCGATTGATGGAGCAGGCTCTATGCGAGGCAACGGTGGAGGAGTGATAACCGGCTCTGGAACGCCAGGCGATTCCAGCGCGCGAATGCGCTGTTCGAGCTCGCGTTGGCGGCGCACTACTTGTGCCAAAGCCTCGGAAAGGATTTCCAGCCGCTCGTCGTCAGATCCCGGCACTGTTTACACTATAGATAGAAACTCATGTCTGAATCTGCGATCCCTTTGCCGCCCCCGACGTTCGAATTCCTGGTCTTTTCTCTTAAGATGCAGGCTGAAATGCGAATGGGCCTGCTGAAAATGGGGGAGGGAATGGACGATGAGCCGGATTTGCAGGCGGCTCGCCATGCCATCGATATGCTCGGCATGCTGGCGGAGAAGACTCGCGGCAACCTCAGTTTGGATGAGCAGAGGCTGATCGAGAACTCGCTGACCGAGTTGCGTTTTCGCTTCGTGCAGGCGAGTGAGGCCGTCCCTAAAGCTCCCACGGAATGACCCCACGTACTCCCGATATTCACATCACCGTGCTGGGCTCGGGGACTAGTTCGGGCGTCCCGACCATCGGCTGCACCTGCGAAGTTTGTTTGTCTACTGATCCGCGCGACAAGCGTCTGCGGCCGTCGATTCTGTTGCAGTATGAAGGCCGCAACGTGGTTGTGGACACGACGCCCGATTTTCGCCAGCAGGTGCTGCGTGCCGGGATCGGCCGTCTGGATGCGATTCTCTACACGCATGCGCACGCCGATCATATTCTCGGCCTGGATGATGTGCGCCCGTTCAATTTCCGGCAGCGCGAATCTATTCCGGTTTACGGGACTGAGGACACACTGGCCGCGCTGCAACGCGTGTTCTGCTACGCCTTCGATGAAAAGATCGAATCCATGGTCCCCAAGCTGGATCTTCGCCGCATGGACGAAACTCCCTTTGAGCTTTTCGGAGTGGAGTTCATTCCAATTCGGCTGTTGCATGGAAAAGGCACCGTGTATGGATTCCGCTTCGGCGCGGCTGCTTACTTGACGGATCACAGCGAGATTCCACCGGCTTCGATGGCGCTGTTGCAAGGTCTGGACGTTTTGTTTCTGGATGCACTGCGTCATCGGCCGCATCCGACGCACACTACGCTCGAACGTGCCGTGGAACTGGTGGAAGAGATCCAGCCGAATCGGGCGTTTTTCACCCACATGTGCCACGATCTGCATCATGCGCGAACCGAGGCGACGCTTCCGCCACACGTCCGGCTGGCCTATGACGGCCTGGAGATCGACGTGGAAGCATCCGCATGATCGCGCGGAATTTGGCTGAAGCCGCGGGATTCAAGCCGTGCGCACTGACCATCGGAAACTTCGACGGCGTTCATCTCGCGCATCGCAGGCTGCTGCAAACCACGGTCGAGGCTGCCCGAGCCGCAGGAGTGCGTCCGGCTGTCCTGATGTTCGACCCGCACCCCTCCTGCGTGGTGGCGCCGGAGCGCGCGCCGCGATTACTGACATCGCCCGAAGAGCGGAGCGCGCTGATTGAGGAAGAAGGCATCGAGCAAGTCCTGATCCAGCCGTTTACCGCAGACCTCGCGCGGCTCACGCCGGAAGAGTTCGCTACAAAGTTTCTTCGCGACGGATTAGGCGTGCGCATCGTGGTGGTCGGTGAGAACTTCCGGTTCGGATGCAAGCA
>Ga0207674_10001728_pt1 | contig 27912 bp, 20 predicted proteins | sample KBSCornC72_FD_184303 | JGI IMG/M metagenome (GOLD analysis project Ga0207674, IMG submission 184303) | Corn rhizosphere microbial communities from Kellogg Biological Station, Michigan, USA - KBS Corn C7-2 (SPAdes) (version 2) | ecosystem: Host-associated > Plants > Roots > Rhizosphere > Soil ...
CTGGAATTGCGCTTGAACGACATCATGGAGTCAGAGTTGGGGAAATCAGTCGCGTCGGCGATTCCAGTCGGCGTGCCGGGACGTGGCGCGAACCGCGAGAAACTGCATTTTCAGGTAGCGCAACCGTTGCTGACTACCGGCGAGACGCAAGAGAATGAGGCTCAGACGGTGCAGGAAGGTTTGAACGCGCTGGTGCAACGCGCGCGCGCGGCCTGGCATGGAGAGCCAGCGCCGCCGATCCACATGCTGCCCACACTGGTGCGCTGGGAAGATCTGCCAATCAAGAGCCTGGATGCAGCGGCTGGCGTGCCGCTTGGCCTGGAGGAATTCCGCCTCAGCCCGCTCTCCATCGACCTGCTTTCGTCACTCGGCCCGCATTTCATCATTCTCGGAGACACCGAATGTGGCAAAACCTCGCTCTTGCGCACCTGGATGCGCGGCATCGAGCAGTTGTATCCGCCAGAGCAAGTCGGTTTTGCTATCATCGACTTCCGCAAACACCTGCTCGATTTCGTAGAGAGCCGCCATCTCCTGATCTACGGGTACAACCAGGAAACACTGCTGGCAGTGATCGGCAATATCAAAGTGGACCTGGAAAAACGTTTGCAGAAAGCGTCTGATAAACCCTTAAAAGAGTTGCGCCGCCCACAGGCGTTTAGCGGACGGCATTATTTCCTCTTCGTGGACGACTATGAAATGATTATGACCGGCAACAATAGCCCGCTGGCCCATCTGGCTGATTTTCTGCTCGTCGGCCACGATATCGGTTTTCACCTGATCCTGACTCACCGCGTAGGCGGAATTGGCCGCGCGAGCTATGAGGCCGTTTTCCAGCGTTTGCGCGAAGTAGGGACCTCCGCCCTGATTATGAGCGGAGATCCCGCCGAAGGGAAAATCCTCTACGGCCAGGCCGCGCACGCCCTACCACCCGGACGCGGCTATTTTGTCCAACCCAAACATCCCGCGCTGCTTGTCCAGACAGCTTATTCGCCTCCCATGTATACGGACGAGAGCTAATATTTCGCGGCACCATAAACCTTAAAAGCTGACCCGGTGCAGGCGGTGCAGCGGCCATTGATATAGAAAATCTGGCCGCTCTTCCGCCCTGTGGCCACCTTGAGCCAGACATTGTTCCCGGAGTAGCGCACCCAACCGGAGCAATTGGTTGTACGTAAGCCGTAGCAAATCTGCAGATCAACCTCGTGACCGCCCGAAGGGGGCGCGCTCGTCAGGGTGAGATAAACAGCCCCGCTACAATAAGGGCTGACATAGAGTGCGTTTCCGCCCGCGAAATACGTTGGACTCAGCGTGGCCGTCCAGTGATGAATATCACAACCATGAGGAGTTGGGGTCGGGGTTGGTGCGTGGGTTGGCGTGGGTGTCGGCGCACGAGTCGGAGCAGGCGGCTGCGTCGGCGTCGAGCCTGGTCCTGTATTGCTGGCAGGAGTCGAGCCTGGTCCAGAAGGCGAGCTGGTGCCTGGCGTTGACCCGGAACTGGAAGCCGCGCCATTAGCGGACGACGCGCTTGAGCCAGCCGTCGATGTCTGCCCTGGAGAAGTGGGAGAGACATTGATGGTAATGCCACCGCTACTGTTCCCACTGACCTGCACCGACCACCCGTCAGAGCCTGCTTGCGAATGGGCAGAGGGAACGATATTCCTCAAGAGCAACGCGCCGCTACCGAGCAGCACAACCACTGCTAGCAAAATAGCAACCAGGCTTTTCTGTAAGAGCGAGAAACGCCCGCGCCGCATCGTTACTCGGCTGCTTGGAACTGGCGGCAGAACAGGGGGCAACGCCGGGGCCTGCTTGAGTTGCAACACAGGTTGAGCAGGAATAACGCTGCCATTATTTGCGGCTGAGTTGACAAAATTTCCAGGCGAAGACGCGAGCGCCGGGGCAGTCTTCGCGACAACCGTATTGCCATCTGAAACGGGCAATAATCTTTGCTCCTCAGCCAGCGAAACGTTCTCCTCGTGCGAAACAAGCTTCTCGGCAGGATCGGAGAGAACATCTTCCTCTACCGATAAAGTATCGTTCGCCTTCTCTATAGCGGGCATTTCTATGGGAACGTTAAGTGCCTCACTCTCCTCGTGCAAGGCGGCGATTTCAACAGGAGCAGGGAGCGTTGGCGGTAATGCCAGGGTGAGAGCAGGTATCGCTTCACGCGCGGTATGAGTCTCCTCGAATGTAAAAATGTCAGGCTGATCGCTCACGCCTTGTAGCGCGTTTGCGAATGCCTGGGAAAAATCCAGCACGGATGGAAAACGCTTCGCCGGTTGTTTGGCCAACGCGCGTGTAATGATTTTGTCAACGGTTGCATTAAGCTGGCGATTGAGGCGGCTGGGTGCTGGTGGCCGGGCTTGCTGATGTTGCTGGATTACCTGGCTCAGCGAGCCTTGAAAGGGATATCGCCCGGTCAGCAGATAATAGGCCATGACGGCCAGGGCATATTGATCGCTGGCGGGAACAGCCTGACCCTCCCATTGTTCGGGAGCCATAAACATCGATGTTCCGCGCACATAAGCACTCTGGCTCAATCCCCGACTGGAGAGCGTCGCGAAAAAATATCCCAGACCAATATCGGCTAGTTGGAGATCAGGAAATGCGCCCTGCGTCAAGAGCAGGTTGGAAGGCTTGACGGCCTGGTGGATAAGCTCGCGCTCGTGAGCATACTGGAGCGCCTCAGCTACTTGCGCGATCACGCGAGCAATCTCCGCGAGCGTCAAACGCGCCGGAGTGGCCGCAAGCCGATCCTCCAGCGAGCCTGCCGCATAATAATCCATCACAACGTAAATATATTGATGATTATTGATGTTATCGTGGCCGAAGTCCAGGATTGGCGCAATACGAGTATAGTGGAGTTGGGAAAGCGCCTGGAGCTTATCCTGAAAAAGCTTTTCCAGGCGCTGGGTAACTCTGCTGTCCCCTGCTAATTCTTCATCAATCGGCGCAATTTTCGCTACGACCTGGCCATCCTGGTCAAGCTTCTGAGCCAGATAGAGGGTTTCGGTGCCCTCGCTGCCGAGCGGGCGGATAAGCTGATAGGAGTGTCCAAGAAGGGAGTTTGCTAGCGACATAGAACTTTCCTCCTGACATATGTATAGTGTTATGTAAAATAAATAGAACCAGCTTGATCACCAGTTGACACATGCTCTGACACTTTACGATAAGCTCCACAGGAGATGTGCTCGCTGGTAAAAGCGTTAAAAAGTTCCCCTCATAGAATGAGACAAATCTGGCGGATGTTCCATGACAATTCTTCCCAATTAGCCCTTTTGGGTCATCCGGTGAGGTAACAAAAGTTTTTATCCTTTTGGAGTCTATTCGGGTGATAGAGCTGCGGCCCAGGCGCGCAAAGGTGGACAATCCTCCAGCGAACGCGAGAGCCAGGCTTGATCGAACAATTCGAGCAGGCGCGGGCCAAGCGTGTACAGGGTATCGCGAACAACGGGTAAACATGGAGCTTCTTGCGTCTGAAGTTCATCTGACCCGAAAAGGCTCTCGGCATCTTCGGACACGCGGGCGCGCACCCGTGGATTCCACCAGGTCAGCATCTCGGTCAGCAAGATTGCACCCGCGAAGCGATCGCCTTCTGGACACCACTGCCCGTCTGGACCCAGTTGTTGATGTTGATAGCCGGGCGTCCCCTGGCTTTTCTGCTGGGGCGGTGGCAGATCGGGAAAATACATATTTTCGAGATCGAGTAACTGGACCTGTTGTCTATCTGGCGTTGGCACCAGATTGCTACCCGCGATATCAGCATGCGCGCTTCCCCGCACCTCAAGGGCAACGAGAGAGCTGGCCGTGACTTGCGCCAGCACACGTGCCTGCTCATACGTGTAGGCCGAACTGAGATGTGGATTACAGAGGATTCCAGCCCAGCTTGGCGAGCCGATCCAGGGCATCAGGATCGCGAACTCCAGTTCAGGATAGGTGTTAATCAGCGTGGCGTATCTGGCTCTGGTAAGGCACAGGCGTTGTTCCGCGTGAAGCGCGGGCAGGTCTGCATTGCGCGCAAGTGTAGTGGAAATAGTCGCGATATGTTTTGTGCGAAAGCCCGGCTTAAAGACCTTCAGGGCATAGGGAACGCCCTGATCGACATCAAGGACTTTATAGACAAACGCGGTCCCACCCTCCAGGTAAAAGACACCATCCTTTTCGCCCAGAAACGAGGGATGAGGCAGAAATTCAAAAACGGTTTCTCCGATCTGGAGGAACATGCCACAGCGAGGCTGAAATTTCTGATGAGGCATCTTGCTAACTCTCCTCTCTCGCTAAAGAGTAGCATGCTTTCCAGCGCGCTGCAAGCGGATATATCCAGCGGCAAGGCCAGTCACAAATCTCAACGCGGCTTGTCGATTGAACAAACAAGCAGTAGAATGGTTGCACAGAAAAGATCACGCGACAGGAAAAAAGCATGACCACATCGATTACAGCAACCGTCCATCTCGCCAACGTCTATGAATTGCTACTCACGGCCTACGGCGAGCCGCGCAACGAACCAGACTACGATCCGCTTGGTGGGCTGATCGGCACGATTCTTTCACAACACACGTCCGATATCAATTCAGGTCGGGCCTATCAGCAATTAGTCGCCGCATTTCCCAGTTGGGAGGCAGTGCGAGACGCGCCGACGTACAAGGTCGCGGAAGCGATCAAGTGCGGCGGGCTGGCGAACATCAAATCGGTACGCATTCAAGATGTGCTGCACACATTGACCGAACGCCAGCAGGCCGCCGGGCAACAGGGTGAGCTGGGCGCGTACCTCTTGCAAGAACTCCGCAAACGCGCGCCAGAAGAGGCATGGCGCTATCTCCGCACCTATCCCGGTGTGGGACCAAAAACCGCCGCCTGTGTGCTGATGTTCAATATGGATGAGCCAGTGATGCCAATTGATACTCACGTACATCGTACAAGTCAGCGCCTGGGACTGATCGGCCCCAAGGTCAGCGCGGACCAGGCGCACACGCTCTTCGCCAGGGTCACGCCGCCAGAGTGGGTCTATCCCCTGCACGTCAACCTGATCCACCACGGACGCCAGATCTGCCACGCGCAGCGCCCGGAGTGTTCACGCTGCCCGCTCTATAGCGCGTGCGCGTACGTGGGCAGCGTAGACGCGCGGGAGACGGCGATTCCCCCCTTATAAATGCTATTACACCTCGCGCGAGTACCACAGCGAGCGATACGCAATCTGAAATCCAGCCGAAGTATAGACCGATTGCGCGCCACCGTTCTCGCTGCTCGTGCCGAGCGTGGCCGTCTCGATGCCGTGATCTTTGAGATGCTGAAGACCTGAAAGCAGCATCGCGCGCCCCAGACCTTGCTTGCGATAGGCCGGGCGGGTGCCGATGATGGCGATTTCGCCCTCGTTGCGCCCGCTTTGCTCGTTGGCTTCTTTGGAAATGCTACAGTAGCAGAACACTGCGGTTGAGCCATCTTTGTCTACATGCCGTTGATGCTCACAGCCGAATACATTTCGCGTAGGAAACGGCTGGGAACGGTGGAGAGCAGGCGTGTCTGACGAAAACCGTGCTGGTGCGCGAGTTTTTCCCAAGTGGGGTACGAAAGCGGGTACGGTACCCAGGGATTGCCCTTGTCGGCGTTATATTCGACGAGTAGCAACCGACCGCCGGGGCGCAAATACGCGCGCAACTGGTCTAAGATCGGCCCTTTGTGGCGCACAAAATGCAGCGAGTTGGCCAGCAGCAGACCATCGAGCGGTGGTAGATCGAGCGGGTTCGTGAAATCGGCGGTCAGATAGTCAACATTGGCTGAGGGAAATTGGGCGCGCATAGCCCAGGCCTGCTCTTGTAACGCACGCGCGTCGCGATCAACCGAATAGATGTGCGCGGTCGAGCCAAGCAAATCGGCGAGTGCCAGGGTAAAAGCGCCGCTACCCGAACCCAGCTCGGCCCAGACACCGCCAGGTGCGTCAATTCCCTTCTGAATAAGTTGCACGTGATCCTGATGTTGCATTGTTTCTCTCTATTTTTATATGTTTGGGCCTGTCTCGCTCAAGATAGGCCAGAACAAATTTTATCATCCGTTGTCTGGGACAGAGCGCGCAACAGGGCATCACGATGACCCTGAGACATTTGGCGAATTATTTGCATTTTTCTCTAAAAAGCAGTATACAGCAAAGGAAGGATAGGCACAACAACGCGCCGGGAACTATCTCTCGCTGGACGAACACAAGCGGCGCACCTGAATAGGAAGCGAGTGTGACCGGGCAGAGCGCTGGATCGTATGAGAAAATAGGGATTTCGATACATAGGATTGCATTGCTTTTTAGACAGCCAGGGAAGTGCTTTGTGAAGAGGATAGTGAGGGATACTCCCGTTTTTCCTATATAACCCCTGTGTTTTGTTCTCACACGTCCATTTTCCGTTTTGTCTCGTATCTATATATAATCATATATTTTTCGACTACCGAGCAGTAGTCAAGACGGAGATCATTCTATGCAAACTCCTGAGGATACAAAAACACCGGCCAAACTACCTGAACATAGCCGCGCAGCCGCCGCACAGCGCCTCAATGAACAGCCCACCAATCCTACCACCCGACGCGGCGTCTATTACGATGTTCCCCTGACGCCGTTGCACGAACAGGGCTGGTATATCAGGCGGCATATGAAACGCAAAAACTTGCGTCGCAGCAATTTACATTACGCGCAGGTCGATCACTTTGGCACACGCTGGTCACTGATGCCGATGGCGCTTTCGACGCTCGCGCTCCTGATCGTCACCGGCACGCTCTTTCTCGCCTATACCGCTCTTGCTTCTTCGGTCAACCAGCGGTATCAAAAGCAGGTCACCACACTCGCAGACCTGCTGCCGAAAGATAGCTTGCGCATGTACGATGAGCATGGCACATTGATCTATACGGCAGTGGATCAGGGATTGCAGACCTCGGAGCCATTTGACAAAATCTCGCCCAACCTGGTTCACGCGGAGATTTCTATTGAGGATAAAACGTTCTGGACCAACAACGGCTACGATATTACCGGCATCGTGCGCGCAGCCATTGCAGATCTCACTTACAAAGGTGCAATCGAGGGTGGAAGTACGATCACACAGCAACTGCTTAAAAATAACCTGGTCGGCAGTAAAGATACGATCATGCGCAAACTTGAAGAGGTAATTCTCGCGCCTGAGGCCACACGCTACTATACCAAGCAGCAACTCATGGATATGTATCTCAATACGACCTTCTACGGTAGTCAGGCATATGGGTCAGAAGCAGCCGCGCGCATCTATTTCGGCCTGCAAGATACATCCACGGAGACGGCAGCTCAACAGCTTGATATCGCACAGGCCGCGATGCTCGCCGGTATTCCACAAAACCCAACTCGTTTTAACCCATTTATCAGTCCCAAGGATACATTCGCCCGTACGCGCGTCGTTCTCGATCAGATGATGACGCAAGGCTATATCACGAAAGTGCAAGAGAATGCAGCGCTTGCCGAAATCCAAAACCCCAATTTCTTGCGTCCCGGCGATTATTTCAATAATTCACTCGCATCGCATTTTGAAGAATACGCGCTCAACGAACTGGCCACGATGCTGAATGTCACCATCCCGGAGTTGTCGCGTTCGGGCCTGACCGTACAGACGACGCTTGACCTTCCATTGCAAAACCAGATTTTGCAGGTTGCGCAAAAAACCGTCAGTTCTCTGGCTGGGCCGCACCATCTGACGGACGCTGCTGAGGTCCTGATCGATTTCCATAATGGTGATATTCGTGTCCTGCTGGGCAATGTTGATCCGAACAATCCACGGTACGGGCAATTCGATGTCGCGACGCAGGGCTACCGCCAGCCAGGTTCGTCCTTCAAACCATTTGTCTACGCGACAGCCTTTGAAAAAGGCTTCAGTCCCGGCATGCCCATTCTCGACACGCGCACGTACATTCCGCTCTGCTGTGGTCTCCCTTCGTACGCGCCGAATAACTACGATATGCGCTTCCACGGCCTGATCTCGGCCCGTTTCGCGCTCCAAAACTCGCTGAACGTACCAGCAGTGAAGCTGCTCTATAAAACGGGCGTGGATGCCTCGCTGAATACTGCGCAAAGCATGGGCGTGACCAACTATGTTGGCACCCCAAACTATACAATGGTCCTGGGAACACTTGGCGTGCATCTACTGGACATGACTTCGGCCTATGGCGTCTTCGCGGACGGCGGGACACGTGTGCCAGCGCACGCCATCAGCAGCGTCACCAATATGCAGGGCAAGTCAGTCGTCAAAATCGACACGACCGGGAAGCGCGTCCTCACCCCGCAGGTCTCGTTCCTGATGACGAACGTTCTCAGCGATAACCAGGCGCGTACCTACGAGTTTGGCAAATGCAGCAATCTGTATCTGTTCAGCAACACGCAGACGCAGTGTTACCAGGGCCATCCCGGCACGGTCTATCCTTCGGCGGTCAAAACCGGAACGTCGCAGAATTTCGCGGATAACTGGACCATTGGCTACACTAACGATTATGTGATGGGCGTCTGGTCCGGCAATAACGACAACTCGCCGATGAAAAATGTCACTGGTGTGGATGGCGCTGGTCCGATCTGGCACCAGGGGATGTTGCTGGCCGAGCAGGAAGCAGGAGCCAAACCCACCGATTTCGCCGTCCCCTCCGGCGTGCAGCGGCGCACCGTCCATTATCCCGAAGGACTGACTACGACCGACTGGTATATCAACGGCCTGCCAAGCCGGGATTGGGGCCTGGGCTGGGCTGGCTCGCTGTAACGCCCCTCCGTTGGCAACAAAATCGTTCAGATCATTTTGATCCTGTGAATGGAGGGCCGCTGCTTGCATGAGGCCACGGGCCGCGCGCGAGGAGCAGCCTTCCATTCACTTGAACAGCTTCTGTCTTATGCCATCTCCATCTATTCTCCATCAGATCATGCCATCGGTACTATCACTGATTCTTCCATGAAACGATTAGACACAAGACGGCGTATCTTAAGAATGAGATATCGTTTAACAGCACGCCGTCGGTCAGGTGTCTCATGGCTTTTTCAGAGAGCTATTCATTGGCAAATCTCTCGCTCCGCCAGAGAACACGCACTGACCACCATCGCCGGAACTAGGTCTGACCAGATTTGCTAGCACGTCCTCAGTGTATCCTACAACTGAGCCATGGAAGAGTAAAACGTTCGCTATTCTTTGTTAATCTGTCAGAAACCAGTCGCTGGCCGTGACTGATTTCCTTGAACGTATTCTCGCTTCACTTGAAAGAAGGAAATAGTATGGAAAGAGATTTTCTCGCACGCGGCGCTTCCCCCTCAAGCCTGCCAGGTCAGAGCCTCCAGGCCGCGCTTCCAGCAGACGTTCAAACGGTGCAGTTTGCCCACCTGCTGGAAACGCGTGAGCTCGCCAACCTTCACGACTTCCTCTCATCCACCGCCTTTGTGATTTCTCATAAAAGCGAGAGTACCGAGACGCTCCTCCGTGTTCTCTGGTACATTCCTGTCAACAGTACCATTCTCGTTGTGACCAACTGCCCGGCAGAAGAACGAGCGGACCTGGTTAACACGCTTAAAAATCGGCTGGCGAATCATCGGAAAACCTACGTGGTCCACCAGAAAGATGTGGAGATTGCTAACCTGTTCAAGAGCGTTGGCGTCCCGCATATTCTTGGAGCCGATGGCAAAGTTAAAAACGGCAAAGGCGAGGGTATGTATATCGGTGCGCTCGCGGCCCATCTCCTGGATTATCCGCGCTGGCTGATCTTTTACGACGCCGATAATTTCGTACCAAGCGCGTTGCTGGAGTATACACTGGCTATGTGCAAGCTCTTCCTACCTGCCCCTGAGCCAAACCACACGGAAAACGCGCAAATAGCCCCCCAGGCGCTCTCAGAGCTGCACAATGTGCGTATTTGCTGGGCCTCGAAGCCAGACCTGGATAACCCGAATTGGGACGAGCGCATCATGGGCCGCACCACCAGAGTGGTCTCACCCGTCTTCGAGAGCCTGCTAGCAGGCTGGTTCGGCATCAACGACCAGCCTATCAGTTCGTCGAACGCGGGCGAGCAGGGTCTGACCATCAAAGCCGCAACCTCTCTCCGTTTCTCTTCTGGCTTCTCGGTCGAAACCTTTCTCCTGCTCGATCTGCTCTTCCAGGCAACGACATGGGAAGGACAGGCTGAGCGCATTACCGTCCAGCAGTATCTCTCGCAAAGTCCTCACTTCCACGAGAAAAAGGACGAAGAACACATCAAGCTTATGATTGAAGAGAGTCTGGGTTGCTTTTTCGCTTTCGAGCAGTCTCTCCCGTCCAACGTTAAGCACGAGTTGCAGCGCGTCTATGCCGAATTCGAACTTGGGCGCGTCGACCCCATCATCTATCCAGCCCTGCAAGATTTGCCACTGGAGCCCTACAAAACGCTGATGGAGCATTACGCGCTCTTCACAGACGAACAACAACAGGAGATGCTGACCACCACACCGTATCAGGAAATACTGCCTGTCGAAACTGCGCTGCCAGCATTTATCCCTGTCGAGGTTGCACTTCAGGAACTTCTACCGGCTGATAGCCACTACCAGACGGCTGAAGCAAACCTGCAAGAGCTTGTAACCGCCGGTCCAGCCACGCAGGATGCACTCTGCGCTGAGGCGAACTTACAGGAGATCCTCGTGGTGAAGCCGGAGGGCCAGGAGACGCCAGCAACCGAAGTCAATAATCCGCTGCTACTGATCTCGGAAGCGGGCTACCAGAATTTTCTGATGTCCGATTGATTAAGCTTGACCAGAGACAAAAGGAATCCGCTCTTCCAATCACAGAAGAGCGGATTCCTTTTGTCTCCATTCCTGGTTTCGCAACAGTTATGTCAATGGGTGCGACAGCAGCGGTTTGAGCGCGGGATAGAGCGCCTGGTACGTCTTATACGCCTCGGCATAGAGAGCGGCGCGGGCGGGATCGGGCGAGGTTCGTTCGGCGACTTTGATGGTCGCTTCACATGCCTGCTCGACAGAAGCATAGACGCCACTGGCGGCTCCTGCCAGGAGCGCGGCTCCGAAGGCGGGTCCCTCTTGCGCATTGGTCGTCACCAGTTCGACATTCAGGATATCGGCGATGATCTGCCGCCAGACGGGGCTTTTCGCGCCGCCGCCGGTTGCGCGGACCTGGTGAATAGCAAGTCCTTGCTCATTCAAGATAGCGAAACAATCTTTGAGACTGAAAGCTACACCCTCCAGAACCGAACGCACGAGATGGCGGCGATCGTGAATGGCGCTCAGCCCGATCCAGCCACCGCGCGCGTAGGCATCGAGATGAGGTGTGCGTTCACCCTGCAAATAGGGCAGGAAGAAGAGGCCAGCACTACCAGCCGGGGCGTTGGCCGCTTCCCTGGAGAGCAGATCGTAGGCGTCGATGCCGGTTGCCTGCTCCAACGAACGCTCTGGCAGGCCGATGGTGTCGCGCAACCAGCGCAGCGAGAGACCGGCAGCCTGGGTCACACCCATCAGATACCACGCACCAGGTACAGCGTGGTTAAATGTATGCACACGCGGGACCGGGCTGGACGTGTCAACCTGTGGCGCGTTCGCGTGAGCCAGCACAACGCCGCTCGTCCCGATCGAGACCAGCGCCAGGCCGGGCTGCACCACGCCATTCCCGACGGCTCCGCACGCATTGTCCGCGCCACCGCCCGCGACCGGCGTCCCGACCTGCAAGCCGGTTAAGGCCGCGACTTCGGGTGTGATCCTACCCGCGATTGCGTCGGCAGGAACCACTGGCGGCAAGAGTGCGGGATCGAGGTCGAGCGCGGCTAACAGTTCCCGCGACCACTCGCCTTTCTTCACATCAAGCAAGCATGTCCCGGCAGCGTCCGAGATCTCCATCGCCACCGCACCGGTCAGCCGATAGCGGATATAGTCTTTGGGTAACAGCAGCAGGCGAGCGCGGGCGAAAAGCTCTGGTTCGTGATCGCGCACCCAGAGCACTTTGGGCGCGGAAAAACCCGGCAGGGCAGGATTGCTAACCAGTTCGATCAGCCGTGCCAGACCCACACGCTCGGTAATCCAGCGGCACTGCTCATCGCTGCGTTGATCGGCCCAGATAATACAGGGCCGCAAAACGCGTGAGTCCCCATCCAGCAACACAACCCCGTGCATCTGCCCGGAGAGACCAACGCCGCGCACGTCCTCTGGCTGCACGCCGCGTTCAGCTCCCTGGCGCAAACAGACCTGGATCGCGGCCAGTGTGGCCTGCCACCAGTCAGCCGGATTCTGTTCCGCCCAACCCGGTTGGGGATGCATGAGCGGGTACTCAACAAAGGCCGAAGCCAGAACATGGCCATCTTCAGCCGCAAAAAGCGCTGCCTTGATGCCGGTTGTGCCCAGGTCCAGACCAAGTAAAGCTTGCATATGGATTGTTCTCCTGCATATATGATAGTGTTCAGTATACACCATCATAGTGAGACGGGACAAGAAGAACCAGGAAGGCGCGCGAGGGGCCTTCCCACATTCACAGATCAGTTTTCTTTGCCTGCTGGCACGAAGAAAATAGCCCCGAACTAATCACCGCTGATCATCGTCTCGTAGCGTTTACGCAGGACTTTTTTATCGAATTTGCCCACGCTGGTCTTGGGAACGGCATCAATGAAGACGACATCATCGGGCAGCCACCATTTAGCGACACGCGGGCGCAGGTACTCGATAACCTCTTCCTTGCTGACCTGGCCGGCGTACTCGGGTTTGGCGACGATACAGGCCAGCGGGCGCTCGGACCATTTGGGATGCGGAATAGCCACCACGCAGGCTTCCAACACTTTCGGATGGCCCATAATCAGGCCCTCCAGCTCCACTGAAGAGATCCATTCGCCGCCGGATTTCACCAGGTCCTTTGTGCGATCGACAAGCTGGATGCTACCATGCTCATCGACAACCGCGACATCGCCGGTGCGCAGCCAGCCTTCGGCAAATTTGGCGCTCGACTCGCTATCATTGTAATAGGCACGAGCGATCCAGGGACCGCGCACCTGTAGCTCGCCGAAAGTCTGATCGTCCCAGGGAACCTCCTGGCCGCTCTCGATATCGACCACGCGGAAATCCACGCCGGGCAAAACGGTTCCCTGGCGCGCGCGGATACGGAATTGCTCCTCGACCGGCCAATCAAGCTGATAACTCCGCAGCTTACTGAGCGAGGCTAGCGGCGATGTCTCCGTCATTCCCCACGCCTGCACGATCACAATATTCTTGCGTTGCAGGTTTTCAATCAGAAACTGCGGCACAGCTGAGCCGCCACAGATAATCATACGCAAATGCGGGAACTCAAACGACTCGCGCTCCAACAGACCAAGCAGGCCAATCCAGAGCGTGGGCACACCGCCAGCCACCGTGACACTCTCTTCCGACAGCAAACGCGCGGTGTTCAGCGGGTCCATAAAACGACCGGGAAAGACCTGCTTCGCGCCCATCATCACAGCAGCGTGGGCCAGGCCCCAGGCATTGGCATGGAACATGGGCACCAATGGAAACACGGTATCCTGCTCAGAAAGGCCCAGCCCATCAGCCAGGCCAACCGCCATCGAATGCAGGTACGTAGAGCGATGGCTGTAGACAACGCCCTTGGGATTGCCGGTTGTGCCAGATGTGTAGCACATCGCGGCGGGCAAATTCTCGTCTAACTCCGGCCAGGTGTACGTCTCTGGCTGACTGCCGATAAACGCCTCGTAGTCAATCGAGGGTTGCAGCTTGCCGGTAGCATTGGGAGCCTCGCCCATAATCACGTAGAGCTTGACTGAAGAGAACTGTTCGACCTGGCCCTCCAGCAACGGCACAAGATCGCCGTCCACAAAGATAATCTGATCATCGGCATCATTGACGATATAGCTGAGTTGTTCGGGGAAAAGGCGAATGTTCAGGGTGTGCAGAACCGCGCCCAGGCAGGGGATAGCAAAATACAACTCCAGGTGACGGTACGTGTTCCAGCCAAAGGTGGCGATCCGATCTCCCTGCTGCACTCCCGCTCCAGCGAGCGCGTTGGCCAGTTGCTGCACACGTTTGCCCCAGTCGGCGTAGGTATAACGGTGCTTCCCCTGGTCGGTCAGGGTGACAATTTCTTTCCGCCCAAAAAGGCTTACCGCGCGTTTAAAGAAATGTTGCAGGGTCAGGGGATAGTCCATCATTAAACTTTCCATTGCTCGCTCCTTTGACACAATGCTAGACCTGACAACGATCGAGTGTATTCGGAAAACCCGATATTGTCTTTATTCTACGCGAAAAAAGCCCAAAAGTCCCGTCTCTTAGAGGGTGGGAAGAAAATCCATCCCTGGATCGTGTTTTTAGATACGAACACATGGAACAGCTTACCAGCAGCGACAAAAGTTTGTGAGGAACATATTGATGCATCGAGAAACAATTACAGTTTTAGTCATACGGTCTATACAACTAGATGTTTCGGTAAAAACTGGGTAATTTTGGGATTTTTTTGAGAAACTTGGGTAAAATCCTCAAAAACTATTGCTGAGTGTTGTTATCTCTGGTATCCTGTTTACAGGTAGAGGATATCGCCCTTCGTATAGGTGTCACATTGTATGCTCTTGAGTCGTGTTAATAAAGACAACTCGACCCAACATGGAAGTCTTTTTCTGAACAGGGCGAATATCTCTCAAAACAGTGGCGACCTTTATCAAGGATAAACGTTCAGGAGAGCAGACAACGAAAGGTTGGAGAAGATGATTACAGAAACTACGAAACGCCCTCGCGGACTTGCAGCGATGAGTCCAGAACGTCGTCGTGAGATTGCCAGCAAAGGCGGACGCACCTCGCAAGCACGCGGAACCGCTCATCAGTGGACAGCCGAAGAGGCATCGGCTGCCGGGAAAAAGGGGAGCGCACGATATCTATTGCGCAAAGAAGAAACAACCCTACAATATTCGCAAAGCGCGGAGCACTAACCAGGCTCCCCCGAAGCAGGTCGCCGCGCTTTGCGAATAGCGCGCATAACAATTGAATTAATGATCGACGCCTTCAATGCTGGCTGCCACACGCGCTTCACCTTGTGATGCCGCCCAACGCAAAATTTCGGCTGCCAGGTAGAGTGAGCCACTGGCACAGATCAGATCGTCGGGCGCGGCCAGAGAACGCGCGAGGTCCATTGCCTCCCGGCTATCGCTGGCTGTATAGACTCTGGCCTGTGGAGCGTACTGCGCGCACAATTCTTGCAGGCGCTCAAGCGTGGCCGAACGAGGATTCAGCGCGTGCGTGAGAATCAGGCTATCGACATTTGTCAGCGCCTGAAGCATACCTGAAATATCTTTGTCGGCATTGCAGCCAAAGACCATAAAGAGGCGTTTATAGGCAAAGAGTGTACGCACACTCTGCATGAGTTTTTCCATCGAGTCGGCATTGTGCGCTCCATCGACGATCGTGGTGGGCTGGCGGGCGATGATCTCCATGCGCGCCGACCAGTTCACCGAGCGCAAACCCTGGCGCAAGGTGGCTTCATCCCAGGCGCATTCAGGCTGGTTCGTGGCGCGTAAGATTTCCAGCACGGCAACGGCCAGAGTCGCGTTCTCCACTTGATGCAGGCCCAACAATGGGATCTCCAGATCTGTATATTCGCCCTCCGGCGTGAAGATGGTGAACGTCTGACCTTCCTCGCTCTGCTGCTGTGGTTGATAGCGATAACTGAGCGCGGGCAGGCGACCGGCATCGACCTCCGCCTGCGCGGGATCGCCGCTGGCCGGGCCGATCCGCATCAGGTGTGCCTGACGCTCCTGCGCAATGCGCGCAATCGCCAGCAGCGCCTCCAGGGATTGCGCGGAGGTGACGATCGGGCGACCGGGTTTGATGATGCCTGCTTTCTCCGTGGCGATCTGCGCCAGTGTATTGCCCAGCACGTTCATGTGGTCGTAACTAATCGAGGCAATCACCGAAACGAGCGGCTGCGTAACGTTGGTCGCATCCAGGCGACCACCAAGACCGACCTCCAGCACGGCATGTTGTACCCCCTGGCGCTGAAAATAGAGGAGCGCGAGGGCGGTGGCCACTTCATAGGGAATAAACGGGTTAAATATCCCCTCTTGATTGATCTCCTCGACCTGCGCGCGAATTTCAGGCACCAGGTCAGCCATCTCTTGCTCGCTGATGAGCCGCCCACGGACGCGCATACGTTCACGAAACGTATGCAGATCGGGCGAGGTGTAGAGGCCGGTGCGCACACCCGCCACACGCAATACATTCTCGATACAAGCAGCCGTCGAACCTTTGCCTTTGGTGCCTGCGATCAACGTGCAGCTATAGCGCTGGTGAGGATTGCCCAGAAATTCCAGCAAACGGCCTTCACGCAAGAGATGTTGCTCGCGATCATTGCGATACTTGCCGCTGCGCTCAAAATCGGTCAGGCCATAAATATAATCCAATGCTTCCGCGTAGTTCATGCTTCTTCTCTCCAATTATCGCGCACAATCGCGTCGCTCACCTTTACCACGCGCATCATCTCGCGTACATCGTGGACACGCACGATATCGGCTCCCTGAGCAATACCAAGCGCGACAGTGGCTGCTGTCCCCTCCAGACGTTCAGAGGGAGGCAGATTGCCCAGGATACGCCCGATGGTCGATTTACGCGAGGAGCCGAGCAGAATAGGCCGTCCCAGCGCGCGCAATTCGCCCAGCCGGCGCAGAAGGGTCAGATTCTCGGCGGAAGTCGTGCCAAAGCCAATGCCAGGATCAAGGATGATGTTTTCCCAGGCCACGCCAGCATCTAGAGCCAGCTCGATACCGCGCGTCAGGAAACGTATTACGTCGCTGACAATCTCGCGTTTCTCACAGCCACGCATATTGGCCATCATAACAACCGGCACGCCGCGCTCAGCCACCAGCCCGGCCATCGCGGGATCGCGCTGCAAGGCCCAGATATCGTTGACCATACAAGCGCCAGCCTCCAATGCCTGGCGCGCGACCCCAGCCTTGTAAGTATCGATTGAAATAATGACCTCTGGCGGCAGGTTCGCGGCCAGCAATTTGACAACAGGAATGACGCGACCCAGTTCCTCTTCCAGTGGCAGAGGTGTAAAATCGGGACGCGTCGATTCACCGCCCACATCGATCAACGTCGCGCCCTCGGCGACAAAAGCGCGCGCCTGCTCCAGAGCTTGCAGCGCGGCTTGCTCCCCCTGAGTCGTTGCGCGCAGCATGCCATCGCCCGAAAACGAATCGGGCGTCACGTTTATAATACCCATTACGTGGGTTCGCTGGCCCCAATCGAGCCGCCAACGTCCCCACACAGTAGAAGACAAAATAGTTCCCATGTACTGTATCCTCGCTGGAAATGTGATCCAGTCATCATTGTATCTTCTTTTCCAACGGCCTGCATCGACAGCGCCGATCAGATAGGGGATGAATACGAATAAGAACGCCGCAAAGGGCTGCCAGTGGTAGGACTGATTTGCTATAATGATGATATAGATAGATCGCCTAGCGTATAAAATAGAGAATTGTTTGAATAGATAGAGGGCCTTGTTTATGGATAACAACGAAAAGCTCATCTTGCATCATCGCAAAGCCATGGAAGCCGCGCGCCGCTGCCATGAATGCGATCAGGAGGCACTCGGTCGCTGCCCCGATTGTCATAAAGGCTTCTGCCAGGACCACTTTCCCAAACAGCAGCATTCACCGTGCGCGGAGAAGCAGATGCGCCTGGCACAAACGCAGGTCTGTTATGTGTGTGGCACCCAGGTTTACCCGGACCAGTGGTCGCTTTCGCGCACTTCGCATTATATCGATAATTACGTGTGTCAGGGCTGCGGTCGCCATATTTGCGATGAACATCATACGCAGCGCAAGTCCGAACACGTGCGTGTCGTGCGCGACGGGATGCGCGGGCATCGTTACCAGTACATCACGCGCTACTGCGATGCGTGTTCGCCTTTTTACCGTGTAGGCGGCATCAAAGGTATCACGCGCTGGCTGGTAGTGGCCGGGACAATCGGCATGGCCGTCCTGTTCTACTTCCATCCCTGAGTACCGCAGGTAAACAAAAACGCTGGAGAATGTGCTGACCAACGCGGCTTCTCCAGCGTTTTACAGAGAGGACAGATTTGTCACCTCATCTTCTAAAAGAGTATCCTGAAAGGACAGAGGCGGGTGGAGCACGTTGGTTGTTCCGCCCGCGTAGCACTATGACAGTAACACCAGGCATCCAGACCACGCTTTTACGCTATCAGAGAGAGATTCAGGAGGCGCTGCGGGCTGCACTCCAGCGTGGCCATCATCCAACGCAGGCCACCAATCTCGACCCGTTCTATGGGCAAATGCAGTACCATCTGGGTTGGGTCGATCCTTCTTTTGCACCTGTCCCCCTCAATCCCGGCAAACTCTTGCGTCCAACCCTGCTCTTGCTGGCCTACGAAGCAAGCGGTGCCTGGGGACTGAGCGAACAAGAGGGAACTGACTATCTCCGCCGTGCCTTGCCAGCAGCCGCGTCGGTTGAACTGACCCACAATTTTACGCTGATTCACGATGATATCGTCGACAACGATATGGAGCGCCACCACCAGCCGACGCTCTGGACCATCTGGGGCAGTTCGCAAGGCATCAATACGGGCGATGGTATGTTTGCGCTGGGCCGCCTGGCTCTCTGGGACATCTTGCGCGAGGGCGTCGAGGGCGAGATCGCGGCCCGCCTGGGCACAATCCTTGATCGCGCCTGCCTGATCGTCGCCGAAGGGCAGTTTCTCGATATCAGCTTTGAGAGGCGCGAGGATATTTCAGTTGCGATGTATCTGGATATGATTAGCCGCAAGACAGCCGCGCTGATGAGTTGCGCAACCGAAATGGGCGCGCTGCTGGGGACACGAGACGAGGCCACAATCACCAGCTTACGCGACTTTGGCGCTGGCATCGGCATCGCTTTCCAGGTACGCGACGACTTGCTCGGTATCTGGGCCAGCTCCGCTGAACTGGGCAAGACCCCAGCAGGCGATATCCACCGTCGCAAACGCAGCCTGCCCATTCTGCACGCCCTGGAGCACGCCAGCGCAGCCGATCAACACACGCTGCACCGGCTCTATCGCCAGGAAACGCCGCTCAACGCAGAAGAAGTCGCAAGTATATTGGCAATCTTCGAGCGTACCAACACTCGCGCCTACTGCCTGGATTTCCTCGGCCAGCAATGTGCGAGCGCGCGCCAGGCCCTCGCCAACGTACCACGCCTCGCCAGCGCGAACGCGCTTCGCGCCCTGGAAGACATGGAAACGCTGATCCACTTTGTCGAATCAACTGTCCACGCCTGAGCGTGTGAACTACCTCTGAGCTAAAGACTCAGGGGCTTCGTGAGAAGCCTGAGTTCACCAGACTCCTTGCCAGAAATGGCGAGACCGTTTGAAAGGTCATGACACCTGCGGTTGACGCATCAGACCGCTGCTCTGTCGCCTGGGTTTTAAGTAGGGCTGAGGAAAGGTCCGGTGAGCCAGATGCAAAAAGCCTTTTGAACCTTGTCGAGATGAAGTCGGATTCTCCATCTGGTCACAGGATGGAGATACGCATCACCTGGCGCTTGCCAGAGTCTTTTTCCGAAAGGAATCGTTGCTATGACCGTTGTGTCTGTGCTGGCACCAGACAGGACGCCGCTGATGCCCTGTTCTGCTGCGATTGCCCGTTTGTTACTCAAAGAGGGCAAGGCCAAAGTCATCCGTAGAACGCCGTTTACGATCAAATTGTATGAACAACCGGAGAGGACCTACACCCAACCCTTGACGCTGGGCGTGGATACCGGCAGTACGGTGATTGGTTCGGCGGTCGCGGATCAACAGGGCCACATCTTGTATCTTTCTGAAGTGGAAGTGCGCAATGATATTGCCTCAACGATGAAAGAACGGGCCACCCATCGTCGGAATCGACGTAACCGGAAAACGAGATACCGGAAAGCGCGATGGCTCAATCGAAAGAATTCTCTCAAGACCGGGCGCTTCTCCCCAACGATGAGAAGCAAGATCGACGCCCATCTGCGGGAAATCCGCTTTGTGCAATCCTTGCTACCGATCACGTCCATTGTGCTGGAAACAGGAACCTTTGACCCTCATGCACTCAAAAACCCGGAAGTGCTGCGAAAGAAACGGTTGTATCAGAAAGGCATCAATTACGGCTTTGCCAATACGAAAGCCTATGTGTTGACACGGGATGACTATACCTGCCAGCATTGCAAGGGAAAATCAAAGGATCAACGGCTCGAAGTCCATCACCTTGTTTTCCGAAGTCAACACGGAAGCGATGAGGAAACGAATCTGTTGACGCTGTGTAAGACCTGTCACGATGGTTTACATGGAGGAACCATCACGCTCAAGCGTACCGGGAAGAAAAAAGGGAATCTGTTGCATGCGACCCAAATGAACAGTATCCGCGTGCAATTGCTGAAATGCGTTGAGGCGGAAGAAACGTGGGGCTTCGTGACGAAAGAACATCGATTACTCGCCGGTTTACCCAAAACCCATGCCAACGACCCAGCAGTGATTGCCACACGAGGGGAAACGCCGCAGTTCCGTACCACACAGGTGATCTTGAAAAAATGCGTCCCAGATGGGGATTATCAGCAAACGAAAGGCGTACGCAGCGAGCAACCGATCACAACTGGCAAAATCCAGGGCTTTCGCAAATTTGACAAAGTACACTATCGGGGTCAGGATTACTTTATCAAAGGGCGCATGTCTACTGGGTATGCGATTTTGATGATGATAGACGGGAAAAAGGTCGATTTGAAACCAATTCCCAAGTTCGAGAAGATGAAGAGAGTGAGTGCGCGATCCTCATGGATTACCAGCCAAAGAATCATGCGAGGTTCCTTATCCTCTACCACTTGATCTTTGTCTGCAAATATCGCAAAAAAATTGCTGATTCCTTATGGAGACGAAGTGAAGCGGTTGTTTGAGGAAATTGCTGCTCGCTCAAATTTTTCTTTTGAAGCCTTGGATGTGGATCTGGATCATCTTCATTGCTTGGTCAAAAGTGGACCTCGGATTTCACCACTGGCCATCGTACGTAAGCTGAAACAAGAAGCGACTTTCCGGCTTTGGAAGACCTACGGCATTTCTCATCACGTACGCCACATTCCAGACGGCCCGTACACGTCTATTCCAGACACGTGTGCGAGCCGTCTGCTTTCTTTTCCCGAAAAACGCCGCCTGCTCTGTTTGGAGATATCGCTATAGTGAAATGGAGGTTGGAAACCCAGCAAGAAGCCTGGGCGAGTCTGACCTCAAGCAAGATAGAGGCTCGCATATCTTGTCTAACGGCCTACCATGCTGAGTGGAGGACAGCACGTATTCTTGAGCAAGCTTGCTCGCCAGTGAATATAGAAAGGCAAATAAATCTATGAAATTGCGTAAGTTGATTACCCTTCTTGTTCTAGCTCTAAGTCTGAGCATGGTACTCAGTCTAGCGCCATTTGCATTCACGTCGGGCGCGTCCGCGCAAAGCGCGGCACACCCTGTCACAATGAATGCGGCAAGTCAGGCCGTCAAAACACAATTGCCTCCGTCCAACGTATCTGGCACTGCGCTCCTCAACCGCCTTACCAGGTTGAACAACCTCAACCAGCGCAATCTGCTTAATGCGACCAATCAGATCAACAGCTTTGCCAGGTTGAACAACCTCAACCAGCGCAACTTGCTCAACGTAAATAACATGTTCAATCGCCTTGCCACGTTGCACAATCTCAACCAGCGCAACCTGCTCAATGCAAGTAACATGTTCAACCGTATCACCAGTTTGAACAGCCTCAATCAGCGCAATCTGCTCGATGCGGCCAACCAGATCAACCAGATCAACCGCCTCGTCCGCCAAAACAAACTCAGCCAGATGAATCAGCGCAATCTGCTCATTGCGAGTAACATGTCTAATCGCCTTGCCGGGTTGCACAATCTCAATCAGCGCAACCTGCTCAATGCGCATAACATGTTCAATCGCCTTGCCGGGTTGCACAGTCAAAACCAGCGCAATCTGCTCATTGCGACCAATCAGATCAACCACCTCACCAGGTTGAACAGCCTCAACCAGCGCAATCTGCTTGAGGCGCGTAACATGTTCAATCGCCTTGCCAGGTTGAACAACCTCAATCAGCGCAATCTGCTCATTGCGACCAACCAGCTCAACCGCCTCGCTGGCCTGCACGGGACCACGCTCAACCGGATCATTGGGGCTGTATTAGGTCCCCAGCGCTAAGCAATCGGTCAGACAGATCTGGGTATGTGCCGGATGGAACGAGCAATTCGATGATCCGGGCATGCTTCAGACAAGAGAGTAACAAAGGGTTGAGATTCGTAAGCATAGCTGTAGCAACCGTTTACGGATCTCAACTCTTTTCAATCAATCTGCTCATGCATATCACGAGCAAGGATCGTTTTTCAGGCGTTCCGTCAGGATGGCCATACGCCTATCGTCCTGGGCCTGGGTCAGCTTGCCTTCTCTTACCAATTGAGCGAGGAGATCCCTTTTCGCATCCAGTTTGGCTGCTAAAAGCGTCCCTACCGAAATATGCAGATCTTTTGCCACAAGACGAATGTATTCTGAGCAATAGGGATTGTCCGGGTTAAAAGCTGATTGTCTCACCCGCGCCGATGCAGGCAACGGGTTCGTGGAAAGGCCGATGACTATATTCACCGCACAGAAGAGGATGAGGCAGCCAGACAAAAAAAATTTCTTCATCAGGACAAGTCTCCTTTCGACACAAACAGAGCGATTCCTTTCTCACTCAAGCGCGATTCCTTCACAGAAAATATATCCAACAAATCAAACTCATTTATCTACCATTGAAGCGATCTTTTCTCTCGTCGTGATGAGAAAGCCAGGCCAGAGAGAGCATGGAGCCGAGAAAGATGGCACCGGGCAAACCGGTAGCGCGACGATAGATGCTGAGCGTTGTATGAGCTTGATACTCCATGTATATATGTCTGTGTGGGGAGATACATAGCCAGAGGGGATATATTGATGAGAACATCTCGTTCAATTTTTCGCGCGCGCGCTCTTGAAGAATACCGGCAACAGCAGGAGAAGACAGAAGATCCGCGTTTTCTTCCCCGTACTCTCTTGCGTATTTTTTATCTGCTGTCGGCGATCTTCTTGTTGACCGGCCTGCTGGCGCTGGGGAAGGAAAATCCCGTCTTTCTGAATGGATCGGGAGTGGTGCTGGCCGCAGACTCGGTGAACCGTGTTGCTGAGCGCGGGCATCCGGTGATTGGGCTTTTTCTCCCGGCGTGGGATACGTCCCAGGTCCATACAGGAGCAGAGGTCCAGCTAGAGGTAGGCCCAACCGGTCTGCCCCTGGTCGGCAGAGTGCGCCATGTTGAAGCAAAGGTGCTCGGTCCGGCGGAAGCACGCCAGCGCTATCGGCTCAGCCAGGCGGTGATAAGCCAGCCTTCTCGCGCGGTCCTGGTCACTCTCGTAGCCACTGATACACCGCGTCTCTCCACAGGCGAAGCGGTGCGTGCGCGAATACAGGTAGGAACACAGAGCATCCTCTCACTCTTATTCAAGAAATGAATGACAGGCGCGACACGTGAAAGGAGGCCAGAGATGGTACGGCGCAGAGTGCCGGAGATCGTGCAGATGAGTGTGGTAGAGTGTGGCGCGGCCTGCCTGGCGATGATTCTTGGGTATTACGGTCGCAAGACGAGTATCTCTGAGATCAGCGAGGAGTATGGAGCGAGTCGAGATGGCCTCTCGGCCTGGCATATTGCGCAGGCGGCGCGCGACTATGGCCTGAAGGTCAGGGCGATCTCCTCGCAGAGTTCGGATCTGCGCGACATCCCCTGTCCGGCAATTATTCACTGGCAATTTAATCATTTCCTGGTCGTGGAACGCTGGACACCTCGCTTTATCGATGTAGTCGATCCGGCGGCGGGCAAAAAACGCCTCACCCCCCAGGAATTTGACGCCGGTTTCACAGGTATCCTTCTGCTCTTCGAGTCGGGGGGACCATTGCGCGCGCGCAAAGCTGCTTCGGGCATTTCTTTATACGCCTATCTGGAGCAATTTGTGCGCCTGGTGCCGCTGGCCTTTCTCCAAATCTTCCTGGTCTCGGTGTTCTTGCAAGCGTGCGGACTCCTGATGCCGCTACTGACCAAGACAGTCGTAGACCAGATCATCCCCAACCATATGTTTCATGTTCTTGGTCTCCTGGCAGGCGGCTTACTGCTTATTCTCAGCGCCCAACTGGTAATGACGTTGCTGCGTACGTTATTGTTGACTTATTTACAGGGACGAATTGATATTTCCATGACCACACGCTTCTTTGAGCATCTGCTCACCCTGCCGCTGCGCTTTTTCCAGCAGCGCCCAAGTGGTGATATTCTGACGCGTGTAGCCAGTAATACCGCCATTCGTGATCTGATTAGCAATCAACTGATCTCGACAATCATCGATAGCGGAATGGTTCTGACCTACCTGCTGATCCTACTTTCGCAATCGCTTTTGTTGAGTATCACGGTGCTCGGTGTCGGGCTGCTCCAACTGGCTATTTTGTTCGTGACATTGACGCCGGTGCAGCGGCTGACCAGCCGCGAGCTGGAAGCAATGGGTATCTCGCAGGGCTATGTCACAGAGATGCTGGCCGGAATCACGACGCTCAAGGCAGCCGGGGCGGAGCAACGGGCCTTTCAACGCTGGTATAACCTCTTCCTCCATCATCTCAATGCATCTCTTCGCCTGAACTACACGACCAGTTTTATCAATGTTTGCGTGAATATGCTGAATGTCTTTGCCCCGGTCTTTCTGCTCATCATCGGGATACACGAGGTTTTATACGGAAAGATGCAGGTCGGGACGATGCTAGCCCTGAATGTTCTGGCCAGTGAGTTTCTGGGTCCGCTGACCTCGCTGGTCAGTAGCGGACGAGGACTCCAGGCGATTCGCTCCCACATCGCGCGCCTGGCGGATGTGATCGATACTCACTCCGAGCAGGACGTTCAACAAGTGCGGACTCCGCCGCGCCTGACGGGACAGATTACGCTCAAACAGGTGAGTTTTCGCTACCATCCAACCGACCCGGAGATCCTGAAAGATATCACGATCTCTATTGAGGCAGGACAGAAGATCGCCCTGGTTGGGCGCACAGGCGCTGGCAAGAGCACACTGGGAAAATTGCTCCTGGGACTACTCCTACCAACCGAGGGCGTGATCGCCTACGACGGTATCCCACTCTCCACGCTTCACTACCAGGCTGTGCGCGCTCAGTTCGGGTCTGTGATGCAGGACACGCACATCTTTAGCGGTTCGATCCGCCAGAATATCACCCTGAACCATCCAGATATCGATATGGAGAAGATCACACGGGCGACCCAGATCGCGGAACTGCACGACGATATTCTCCAGATGCCACTGGGTTATGAAACATCGGTGGGGGAAGGCGGCAGCGCTCTCTCTGGTGGCCAATGTCAACGCCTCGCTCTGGCCCGCGCCCTGGTTCACAATCCCGCTATTCTTCTCCTCGATGAGGCGACCAATTCATTAGACGTGCTCACCGAACGGCGTGTCGAGGAGAATCTCAGATCGCTGCAATGTACCCAGATTATCATTGCCCACCGCCTCAGCACGGTCCGTTCAGCGGACTGTATTCTTGTACTCAACGCAGGACGGATCGTCGAATCCGGCACACACGACGAGTTGCTCCAACAACAGGGCTATTATGCCCAGCTCATTCAGAATCAGCTCGCTCACGGCACAATACCAGCGGGCGATTTTTTATCGGAATGAATCGCCAATCTCTATAAATAGAGTGCGCAAATTTATTATATAAATTTGCTGTGAAATTATGAATAATATCAATTATTTATCAATAGATGTGTTTGTATGAATTAGTATGCTTACTTCGTCTGGAGTAGGTAACTTCAGAGAAGTGGAAGCTGCACAATGACCGTATTGGTAGATGTTTGGTGAACAACGAAAGGAGTTCCCTTTATGAAAATCAATACTATTCGAGCCTGGAAAGACAGTAACTATCGCGCCAGCTTGAGCGAAGCAGAACAGGCTCAGCTTCCAGAGAATCCAGTAGGCCAGATCGAACTAACCGACGAAGAGCTGAAGGCTGTTTGTGGCGCTCAGGCTCTGACTGGTGGTGGCGTTGGCGGTTCGATCGGTATTGGCGGCTGTAGCAATACCTCACAGCAAGGCGTTTGTCAATCGGTCGGAGGCGGAAGCCAGTGTGCCTCGCAGCAGGGCTACTGTCAGTCGCAGGGTGGTAACTGCCCGTCGCAGGGCGGTAGCTGTCAATCCACCCAGGGCCGATGTCCATCGCAGGCAGCTATCGGCTGTAACAGGACGATGGCCACGGCTGGCATTTGTTAACCCTAAGGTTATAAACGAGTGTCCGAATGTGGTCGAGAAGAAACATCGCGGTCTCTCGACCGCATTCGGATCGGGGCCTCTAACCTTTTGTGGAAAAATGGATGAGGTGGCAATGGGACAAACGTTGACGCTCTGAGAGCTACCCTCGAACAAAGCTTCTTCTTAGATTTCCCCGACAGGCGGAGCATCTCGGATAGGGACGGTTTTCCAGGGAGCTGCTGAGTGAGTGAGTAGGGACGAAAGGAGCAGGAATGAGAAAGACACGTGTGGAGCAGACGAGTGCAGAAATCTGGCAGGCGCCTGCGTGGTACAACGCACTCTCCCTCGCGGATCGCCTGGGAGGCGAGGTAAACGACCATCGATGCACGGCGCAGCACGCACGGAAGAACGAGGCAGCACACCGTCTCCAGGATTGGAAGACCCAGACTCCTTTTGAGAATACCGCGCTCTTCGCGCAACGCCTGGCCGACGATGCACTCACCGAGGAGCAACTGCTTGCTCTTCTCACTGAAAAGTCAGCAGACGTACAGGCGCGTACTCCTTCCACGCCCGCCTGGTTGGTAACACTCAAACAGGCTTTCGCGTCCTACGATCCGGAGATGCAGGTGCCGATCTCACCGGAAATACTTGCTGAGTACAGTCATATATCCCCTTATCTCCAGGCGCTCAACCCGCTTTTGCAACATGGCTTTGCTACGTTGTACCAGGGATTTGAAAGGCTGCAACAGCGTTACTCACCGCTACCTTTTGACGCACATGCCATTTGCCGGAATATTGCCAATAACCTGATTCCTCAATTGCTCTCGCAAATCAGCAAAACGATGGTTCTGGAGCTGCATGTCGCGCGTGTCCAGGGACAGCTTCAGGGCGAAACAGCGGAGGAGCGTTTTCAGGATTTTCTCCGTCAGTTGAGCCGGCCAGAGCGTCTTCTGACGTTGTTGACCGAATATCCTGTACTGGCTCGCCTGGTGGTCTCCGCGATCGATCTCTGGGCCGGGTATACGCTTGAGACTTTAGAACATTTCTGCGCCGACCTGCCAGACATCCGCGCGCTTTTTACACCGGAAAGTGATCCGGGGCCGCTGGTCGAGATCCAGGGAGGCATGGGCGATCGTCACCGTGGAGGACGGAGCGTGCAGATTTTGGCATTTCGCTCAGGCTTCCGCTTACTCTACAAACCCAAACCGCTCGCGATGGATAAACATTTTCAAGAACTGCTGGCCTGGCTCAACGAACAGGGAGCAGAACCGCAGCTTCGTCTGTTGAAAGTGCTTGATCGTGGTGAATATGGCTGGACCGAATTTGTAGAGGCCGCGCCCTGCACCTCGCGAGAGGAGCTTGTGCGTTTTTATGAACGCCAGGGAGCGTATCTGGCTCTGTTCTACGCCTTGAATACGACCGATTGTCATAGCGAAAATATCATCGCCTCTGGCGAACATCCTGTGCTGATCGACCTGGAGTCGTTGCTCCATCCCAGCGTTGATCCAGCATCCATGGAGCCTGACAACAGCCCGCTGCAAGCGCAGGCTTTGCAGTATCTGCACCAATCGGTTCTGCGCGTAGGCTTGCTGCCTCAGTGGTCGTGGGCAGGTGGAGAGGATGCGCCAGGGCTAGATCTGAGCGGGC
>Ga0207674_10001730_pt1 | contig 27883 bp, 29 predicted proteins | sample KBSCornC72_FD_184303 | JGI IMG/M metagenome (GOLD analysis project Ga0207674, IMG submission 184303) | Corn rhizosphere microbial communities from Kellogg Biological Station, Michigan, USA - KBS Corn C7-2 (SPAdes) (version 2) | ecosystem: Host-associated > Plants > Roots > Rhizosphere > Soil ...
AAGAACCGGGAAAAGCGCATGGTGCGCGGTCCTTGCGATCCGAAGCGGTGATGGGTGCCCGCCCTGATCCGTTCCGCAGCCCGAACAAAGGGACGCACATGGCTCTTTACGAGCATCTCCTGATCGCGCGCCAGGACATCAGCGCGCAGCAGGTCGACGCACTGGCGACCCACCTCAAGACCATCGTCGAAGGCGAAGGCGGCAAAGTCGAGAAGCAGGAATATTGGGGCCTGCGCGGACTTGCCTATCGCATCAAGAAAAATCGCAAGGGGCACTATGTGCTCCTCAACATCAACGCGCCATCGAAGGCCGTCGTCGAACTCGAACGCCAGCTCAAGATCAACGAAGACGTCCTGCGCTACATCACAGTCGGCGTCGACCAGTTCGAGGTGTCCTCGAACAAGAACCGTCGTGACGACCGCCCGGAAGGCGAACGCAAGCCGGAAGGCGCTGAAGAGGAGATGGCCAAGTGAGTTATGGCGGTGAACGTTCGGGCGGCCGGGAAGGTCGCGATGGCGGCGGACGCGATGGCGGGCGCGGCGAAGGCGGTGGACAACGGCGTCCCTTCTTCCGACGCAAGAAAACGTGTCCCTTTTCGGGCGCCAACGCACCCAAGATCGATTACAAGGACGTCAAGCTCCTGCAGCGCTTCATCTCGGAGCGCGGCAAGATCGTGCCCAGCCGCATCACCGCGGTTTCCAACAAGAAGCAACGCCTGCTCGCGAACGCCATCAAGCGCGCGCGCTACATGGCGCTGCTTCCCTATGTACTGAAGTGAGCGCGCCATGCAGGTGATATTGCTCGAACGCGTCGAAAAGCTCGGCCAGATGGGCGAGGAGGTGAAGGTAAAGGACGGCTTTGCCCGCAATTTCCTCTTGCCCCAGAAGAAGGCGCTGCGCGCCACCAAGGCCAACCGCGAATACTTCCAGGGACAGAAGGCGCAGCTCGAAGCGCGCAATCTCGAGCAGAAGAAGGAAGCCGAAGCCGTCGGCAAGAAGCTCGACGGAAAGTCCTTCGTCCTGATCCGCCAGGCCGGCGACCGTGGCCAGCTTTATGGTTCGGTCAGCCCGCGCGACATCTCCGACGCGGTGTCGGCCGGCGGCATTTCCATCAACCGCACCCAAGTCCCGCTCGACCAGGCGATCAAAACCATCGGCATCTTCACGATTGGCGTGCGCCTGCATCCCGAAGTCCGCGTGAAGGTCACGATCAACGTCGCCCGCAGCGAGGACGAGGCCGAGCGTCAGGCGCGCGGCGAAGATGTACTCGCCGACAAGACCGAGCAGGAAGAGGCAAAGGTCGCCGCCGAAGAACTCTTCGAGGAAGGCGCAGGGCCCAAACCCGAAGGCAACGAAGCCGAGCCTGAATAGTCTTCGAGCCCAATTGCGTTACAGCGGCACAGTTCGCGAGTTTGCACTCGTAACGCGCCGCCCATTGGGCTATCATCATCCAACGGGTCAAGGACCGCAGCCGTCCACCTGGCGCTCAGCGTCGCGGACAGGCGATTTCCAACATTTGTGCAAGGAAAGAGCGCGTCCATGTCCATTGTCGCCGAAGCCAAACGCGTCACGGTTCCAGAAATTCGTGGCCATAAGAACGCCAAGCCGGTCGTCTGCCTCACCTGCTATCACGCCCATACCGCAAGGCTGCTCGATCCCCATGTCGATCTCATGCTGGTGGGCGACAGCCTCGGCATGGTGATGCACGGCATGGAAAACACGCTCGGCGTCACGCTCGACATGATGATCGCGCATGGCAAGGCCGTGATGCGCGGAAGCAAACACGCCCTTGTCGTCGTGGATATGCCGTTCGGCTCCTATGAGGAGAGCCCGCAAGTCGCTTTTCGCAATGCCGCACGCCTCATCCAGGAAACCGGTTGCACGGCCGTCAAGCTGGAAGGGGGCGCGCGCATTGCCGACACGATCCGCTATCTCACCGAGCGCGGCATTCCCGTGATGGGCCATATCGGCCTTACCCCGCAGATGATTCAGATTTTCGGCGGCTTCAAAACGCAGGGGCGCACGGAAGCCGAGTGGCCTGCCATCGAGGCTGACGCCAAGGCGGTTACTGCCGCAGGCGCGTTTGCCGTCGTGCTCGAGGGCATGGCCGAGCCTCTGGCCGCCAAGATCACCCGAGAGATCGCCATTCCCACGATCGGCATCGGCGCATCGGCCGAGTGCGACGGACAAATCCTGGTGATGGAAGACATGCTCGGCCTCAACCCTAATCCGCCGAAATTCGTGAGGCGCTACGCAAACCTCGGCCCCGATATCGAAGCGGCGGTCAAGGCATATGCGACAGAGGTTCGTGAACGGCGTTTCCCGGGCCGGGAAAACGTCTATGCCATGAAGCGAGTCGGCTAAAACCGCTTTGATTAAGCCCGTTTCACCTCGGCTTGGTTGCCAGCCCGCCCGCCAGCGGCTAAATCATCGCGCGCGTCAATCTCTTGGGCGTTCTGGTCCATGGCTGACGGCCCCCGATTGAGGACATGCCATTGAGCGACATCTTCCGCGAAGTCGAGGAGGAGGTACGCCGCGAACGCTTCGAGCAAATCTGGAAGCAGTACGGCGACTACATCATTGCGGGTATTGCGCTGATCGTGATCGCGGTTGCCGGGTTCGAGCTGTGGCAGCGCTATGAAGCGAACCAGAAGCTCAAAGCGTCAGAGACGTTCATTGCAGCCCAGCAACTTGCCATCGGTGGAAACTTCAATCAGGCGAGTGCTGCGTTTGCCGTCGTGGCCAAAGACGCACCCGACGGCTACGCCAAGATGGCGCGACTGTCGCAGGCCGGCGTGCTCGAGGTCAGTGGCCAGCGCAACGAAGCGCTGATGGTGTTCAAATCGATCGCCAAAGACGACGATGGCTTGATCGGCGACGTGGCGCGGCTGCGCGCCGGCTGGATCCTCGCGGTCGATGGCCCGCGCGCGGACATGGATTCTCTTCTCGCTCCCTTGACCGATCCGACGAGCCCTTGGCGGTTTTCCGCGCGCGAGATCATCGCCTATGCGGACTTCCACGCCGGTCTCAACGCCAAGGCACAAAAGGAATTTCAGGATGTCGCGAACGACAAAGACGCGAGCCAGACGCTTCGGCGACGTTGCGGCGCTATGGCCACGTTCCTGAAGAATGGCGGAATGAGCAACTATGGCAAGGTTCCGCCGCTTCCGGCACCGGCGCCTGCGGCTACCAATCCTGCGCCCAATGCTGCCAACCCACCGGTCCCTGCACGATGAAAATGCGCACCGTCGCTGTTCTTGCCTTTCTCGTTGGTGTGGCCTCGTTCACCGCCGGTTGCACGGTGATCGACACTGTGGGCGACTGGTTCGACGCCGGTCCCAAGAAGTCCAAACTTCGCGGCGAGCGCATTTCGGTGATGTCCGCCGATGCCTCGCTCCACTTGGACCAGTCGTTGAAGGGCGTCGACGTCGTCCTGCCGCCACCCTATGCGAATTCCGAGTGGCCCGAGCCCGGCGGATATGCATCCAACGCCATGTATCATCTCGAAGCCAAGGGTCCCCTTCGCAAGCTCTGGGAGCAGGATGCCGGCAAGGGCTCGGACACGGCGTCGCGACTGACGGCCGCGCCGGTCGTTGCCGACGGGAAGATTTATGTTCTGGATTCCGAGGCGCATGTCTTTGCCTTCGATGCCCAGACCGGCAAGCCGCTCTGGGATGCGAGCATCGCACCGACCCGCGAAGGCAGGAGCTGGCTTGGCTGGCTCCTGTTCGAGCCCGATACCAGCATCGATCCGACCAAAGGTTTTGGCGGTGGCGTCGCCTTCGACGACGGCAAGCTGTTCGCCACCAGCGGCTTCGGCGACGTCGTCGCGCTTGATGCGCGCAGCGGCAAGAAGATATGGACCCAATCACTGGGCGTGCCGATCGTGAATGCGCCGACCGCGAATGGCGGACGCGTTTTCGTTTCGACGCAGGAAAACCACTTCTACACGCTCGCTGAACTCGACGGCCGCCGACTCTGGGACCATCAGGGAATTGCCGAGTCGGCGGGGATACTGGAAAGCACCAGCGCCGCGGTCGCGGGCGAGTATGTGCTTGCGCCCTATTCTTCCGGCGAGATCTATGCGCTGCGCGTGCAAAACGGCCGGCCTGCATGGAACGACATGCTCAACCATGCCGGCGTTGCGACCGCGCTTTCAGAACTGGACGATATTGCAGGAAGGCCTGTCGTCGATCGCGACGTGGTCTATGCGATCAGTCATTCCGGAATCATGGCCGCGATCAACATCAATACCGGCGAACGCTTGTGGTCGCGCGACATCGGCGGCATTCAGACGCCTTGGGCGGCCGGCGATTATGTCTATGTTTTGACAACCGACCAGCAGTTGATCTGCCTGACCCGCAAGGAAGGCAAGGTAAAGTGGATGCACCAGCTGCAACGCTGGGACGATCCTGAGAGTAAGAAAGGGCCCATCGTCTGGGCCGGGCCGGTGCTCGTTTCCGATCGTCTCGTGGCGGTGTCATCGAACGGTATTGCAGCCGCTGTGTCGCCTTATACCGGCGAATTGTTGGCCAAGATGGAGATTCCGAGCGGCACCTACATTGCGCCTGTCGTCGCCAACGGAACCTTGTATCTGTACACCAGCAATGCGGAGCTTGTGGCTCTGCGCTAGCTCGCGGGGACCACGAGGAAAAGGCGATGCCTCTGACAGTCGCGATCGTCGGGCGGCCGAATGTCGGCAAGTCGACGCTGTTCAACAAGCTCGCAGGCCGAAAGCTCGCGCTCGTCCACGATACGCCGGGCGTGACGCGCGATCGTCGCGAGGCCGACGCCACGCTTGGCGGCTTCACGTTCAAGGCGATCGATACGGCGGGATTTGAAGAGGATCGGCCCGAGACCATGGCCGGGCGCATGACGGCTCAGACGCTGACGGCGATCGCGGATGCCGACGTCTGCGTCTTTCTATTCGACGCGCGCGCCGGCGTGACTGTGGGCGATCAGATCATCGCTCAGGCCCTGAGACGCTCGGGCAAACGCGTGATCCTGGTCGCGAACAAATGCGAAGGCCGCGCAGGCGAGGCGGGCATCGCGGAGAGCTTTTCGCTTGGCTTCGGTCCGGCCATTGCCATCTCGGCAGAGCACTCGCTCGGCTTCGGCGAACTGCAGGAAGCTCTTGAAGCCTTCGATCCGCCGTCCAAAACCGAGCCGTCAGACGATGACAACGACGAGTTCGACGACATGTCCGACGCACAGCACGCGGCGCGTCCGATCCATCTCGCCATCGTCGGCCGACCCAATGTCGGTAAATCGAGTCTCTTCAATCTGCTGCTCGGAGAAGAGCGGGCACTGACCGGCCCCGAAGCCGGCATTACCCGCGATGCGGTGGCCGCGCCGTGGTCGGCGGGCGGAAAAGACTTTCTTCTGCACGACACCGCCGGCCTCCGCCGCAAGGCCCGAGCCGCCGGTCACACGCTTGAGGAAATGTCCATCGAGAGCACGCTGGGCGCGATCCGCTTCGCCGATTGCGTCATTGTCCTGCTCGATGCAACGCAAGCCTTCGAAAAGCAGGATCTCACGATTGCCGATCTCGTCGCGCGCGAAGGCCGGGCGATCATTTTCGCGGCGAACAAGTTCGATCTTGTCGAGAGTCGGCCCGGAACGATCAAGGACATGCGCGAACGGCTCGACCATTCGTTGCCGCAATTGGTGGGGGCGCCGCTCGTGGCGCTCTCCGCCAAGACCGGCGAAGGCGTGGAGCGCATCGCGACTGCCGTACTCGAGGCCGACACGGCCTGGAACAAGCGGATCGGCACATCGACGCTGAACCGGTTTCTTGAAGAAGCGCTCAGCCGACACTCACCTCCCGCCGTCAGCGGGCGGCGCATTCGGCTGCGTTACATGACGCAGGTCAAGGCGCGGCCGCCGACATTCGCCTTGTTCGGGAACCAACTGAAGGCGCTGCCGGAGGATTATCTTCGCTATCTGACGAACGGACTGCGCAGCACTTTCGAACTGAAGGGAACGCCGATACGCTTCCTGTTGCGCGCGGGCAAGAACCCGTTCGATCAAGATAAATAGGGTAAAGGAAAACGCACATGCCCAATCCGGACGTCCTTTCGACCCGCAGCGATGGCGGTGTCGCCGTCGTCACTCTGGGCAGCGAGAAGAGAATCTTCTTCGATCCCGAAATGAGCGACGCACTCTTCGAAACGCTCAGCGCGCTCGCAACAAACGACAAGGTGCGCGCCATCATCGTGACTGGGGGCGCACCGGGCTATTTTGTCCGCCACTACTCGGTCGCGGAACTCATCCGCCTTGGCGAAACCATCGCCAAGTCCGGGCGCGACTGGCCCGAAAACACGCCCTATCAACCTGGAAGCTTCGACAAGTCCATGTCTCTCGTGGAAGCGATGGACAAACCCGTGATCGCGGCGATCTCGGGCTCGGCGATGGGCGGCGGGTTCGAATTCACGCTCGCCTGCGACATTCGCATCGCGCAGGAAGGTGACTTCCAGATTGGACTGCCGGAGATAAACGTCGGCATCCTGCCCGGCGGCGGCGGTACGCAACGTCTGCCGCGCACGATCGGAACACCCAATGCGCTGATGCACATCCTGATGGGTGTCACACTCAATCCGACGGAAGCCGCACAGAAGGGGTTAGTACAGGAGTGCGTCAAGGGCAAGGCACTCGATAGAGCGCTCGAAGTCGCCAAGCGGATCGCAACGCACACGCCCGAGTCGGTTCGCTACATCAAGCGGCTGGTGCGCAGCGCGACATCGACTCCGCTCGCCGAAGGGTTGGCGCTGGAACGAAACCTCTTCATGAAATTGTGCATAGGTGAGCCGGCGCTGGAGCGGATGCGCGCCTATGAGGCGCAGCGCATCACCGCGCCTTCGCAGACTTTGCGCTAAAGGCGACGAGTTCGCCGTTCTTCCCGTTCGATGGCGACAACAGTTCGACGATCAAGGGCACGAGCGCTTCCGGCGGCGGCAGCGTTTCGGGATCTTCGCCGGGCATCGCCTTGGCGCGCATGCCGGTTCTGACCGCGCCCGGACTGAGAAGATTGACCTTGACCTTCGTGGTCGCGCATTCCTCGGCATAGGTCAGCGCCAGAGACTCGAGCGCCGCCTTGGCCATGCCATAGCCGCCCCAGAACGGCGTGTGATGGCGCGCCGCGCCGGACGTTACGAACACGACGCGGCCCGCATCGGATTGTCGCAACAACGGATCGAGCGAACGGATCAGCCGCCAGTTGGCGGTGACGTTCACCTCGACCAATTCCTGAAACACCTTGGGTTCGAGATGCGCGAGCGGAGTCAGAACGCCGAGAGCCCCGGCATTGCCGAAAAACGCATCGAGCCGACCCCAGCGCTCGAAGATGGTTGCACCGAGGCGGTCCAGCGCCTCGAAATCGCGGATGTTGAGCGGTACCAAAGTCGCCGATCCGCCCGCCTTGCGGATCTCGTCGTCCACCGCTTCGAGACCGCCGACAGTGCGAGCGAGACAGATGACATGCGCCCCGGCCGCCGCAAGCCCGATTGCTGCCGCCTTTCCGATTCCGCGCGACGCGCCTGTCACGAGCGCGATGCGTCCCTCCAATGGTCGTGTCATGGGATCAGGCTACGTCGGCCAGCAGCGAGAGCTGAACGTCCTTGGTCCCGCCGGTGAGGTCGGTAAGGTCGATGGGGTAGGCGCCGGAGAAACAGGCATCGCAGAACTGCGGCGAGTCTGCATCGCGCTTGCCCTCACCCATCGCGCGATAGAGTCCGTCCATCGAGATGAAGGCGAGCGTATCGGCGCCGATCAGACGACGCATGCCTTCGACATCGAACTTGTGCGCCAACAGGTCGTCAGTATTGGGTGTGTCGACCCCGTAGAAACAAGAGTGAGAAGTCGGCGGACTCGCCACGCGGAAATGCACCTCTGCGGCGCCTGCGTCGCGCACCATCTGCACGATCTTCTTCGAGGTCGTGCCGCGCACGATCGAGTCGTCGACCAGGACGACGCGCTTGCCGGCGAGCGTTGCGCGATTGGGATTGTGTTTCTTGCGCACGCCGAAATTGCGAATGCCGTCCGTCGGCTCGATGAAGGTGCGACCGACATAGTGGTTGCGGATGATGCCGAGCTCGAAGGGAAGTCCCGCCTCGTTGGCATAGCCGATGGCTGCGGGGATCGAGGAATCAGGAACGGGGATGACCATGTCTGCCGTGGCAGGGCTTTCCTTGGCGAGTTCGACGCCTGTGCGTTTGCGTTGCTCGTAGACATTGCGGCCCTCGACGACCGAATCCGGTCGCGAGAAATAGATGTATTCGAAGACGCAGAAACGATGCGGCTGCTTGGCAAAGGGGTGATAGCTCTCGATCCCGTCCTTGGTGATCACGATCATCTCGCCCGGCGCAATGTCGCGCACAAATTCGGCGCCGATAATGTCGAGGGCGCAGGTCTCGGACGCCAGGAAATGGGCGCCATCGAGCCGTCCCAGAACCAGAGGACGCACGCCCCATGGGTCACGCACGCCGATCAGCTTCTTGGAAGTCAACGCGACGAGCGAATAGGCGCCCTCGACCTGCTTCAGCGCGTCGATCAGCTTGTCGACGATCGGCTTGTACTTGCTGCGCGCGGCGAGATGGATGATGACTTCGGTGTCCGACGTCGACTGGAAGATGCGACCCTCGCCGACGAGTTCCGCGCGCAGGAGCCGCGCATTCGTCAGATTGCCATTGTGCGCGATCGCGATGCCGCCCCCGGTCAGATCGGCGAACAGGGGTTGGATGTTTCGCGGCGCCGAGCCGCCTGCCGTCGAATAGCGGTTATGTCCGATCGAGAAGGAACCTTTGAGATTGAGAGCACGCGCGCTGTTCTTGCCGGCGAAGATATCGCCGACCAGGCCGGGATGACGCTCGGCGATGAAGTGTCCGTTGTCATAGGTAACGATGCCCGACGCCTCCTGACCGCGATGCTGCAGGGCATGCAGACCGAGCACGGTCAGAGCCCCAGCGTCCGGGTGGCCGAAAACGCCGAACACACCGCACTCCTCGTGCAGTGTATCCCCTTGAAAATCCTTCTTCTTTGGAAGGCCGGTCATGGCTTGCCGCTACCGCCGTTGCCTGTCGCCTCGAAAAGTCTGTCTAGCGCGCGGCGGTCGCCAACGCCATAGCCCTTTGTGACGTGCTTAACAGACTTCGGCTTGTCTGGGGCGGCCGCCTCAGGCCCCCCGGCGGGAAGGTTTTGGGCCTTTCGCGTCAAAGGCACGACATCCTGCGCGTGGGAGTTGGGCACCAGGGAAAGCAGGACCTCACTTGAACTCTGGATCAGTGGCAATGCACGCGCGGTCGTCAGCCATTTGGGTTGACTTCGGATCGGCACGAAAGCGGTAAACACCAGATATGCGAGGCCGAGTACCACCACGCCGCGCACCACTCCGAAGGCCATGCCCAGGACGCGATCGATGAAACCGACCGGCGAATGCTGCACGCTCTGCGCAAGGCGAGAGCTGGCGAGCGAGAGGGGAATGAGCACGACCAGGAAGACGATTGCGTAGCCGGCCAACGATGCCAGCCATGGCGGCGAGATTAGAGCGTACAAGCGGTCGCCCGCCCAAGGACCAAGATAAAGCGAGGCGAAGGCCGCGACGGCCCATGCGACGATGGAAAGGGTTTCCGAGATAAACCCCTTCCAAGTCGCGTAAACGGTCGAAGCCAGCACCACGAAAGCGGCGACCAGATCGACGATCGAATAGTCGAGACTCATGACTCAAGCCTACCACGCCGCGGTCCGCCCTGTTCCGCTCCGGCATGGGAAAGTAGCTCGGAGATGTCGCGGACCTGAACCAACTTCAGAGCCGTCCCTTCACTCTTGGTGCCCGCCGGCACGATCGCCGTTGAAAAACCCAGTTTCGCCGCTTCCTTCATTCTCAATTCGGCCTGCGGCGCCGGCCGCACATCGCCCGAGAGACTGATCTCTCCGAAGAAGACGCTCTCGCGCGGCAAGGGCTGACCGACGAAGGACGACACCAGCGCCGCCGCCACTGCTGCGTCGGCCGCCGGTTCGTTCACCTTCAGCCCGCCGGCAACGTTCAGATAGACATCGGATGCGCCGATACCAAGACCGCCGCGCGCCTCAAGCACGGCAAGGATCATCGCCAGCCTTCCGGTATCCCAGCCGACGACGGCCCGGCGCGGCGTGCCGAAGCCTGCCGGCGCGACAAGCGCCTGAATTTCCACCAGCAGCGGGCGGGTGCCTTCGAGACCGGCGAACACCGCGGTACCGGGCGACACGCTGTCGCGGTCGCCGAGAAACAGCGCCGACGGGTTTGCAACTTCGGCAAGCCCCTTGCCGGTCATCTCGAACACGCCGATCTCGTCGGTCGGACCGAAGCGGTTCTTCACCGCGCGCAGCACGCGGAAGTGGTGGCCGCGCTCGCCTTCGAAGTAGAGGACGGCATCCACCAGATGTTCGACCGCCTTCGGTCCGGCGATCTGTCCCTCCTTCGTGACGTGACCGATCAGAATGACGGCGGCACCGGACGATTTGGCGTAGCGCACAAGATCGAATGATGCGGTGCGCACCTGCGCGATCGTGCCCGGCGCCGCTTCGAGTGCCGAAGTCCAGATGGTCTGGATTGAATCGATGGCAACGATGTCGGGCGGTTTGCCGCTCTCGAGCGTGGCGAGGATGTCCTCGATACTGGTGGCCGACGCGAGTTGCACCGGTGCGCCCGCTACCTCCATGCGTTGGGCGCGCATGCGAACTTGCGCCAACGCCTCTTCGCCGGAGATGTACACCGCGCTGCCGCCGCGCTGGGCATAAGCCGCAAGCACCTGGAGGATGAGCGTCGACTTGCCGACTCCAGGGTCGCCTCCGATCAAAAGCGCCGAACCCGGGACAATACCGCCGCCCGTGACGCGATCGAACTCCGCGATGCCGGTGAGACGCCGGGGCGGCGCACGATCCTCGGTCTTGAGATCTTCAAGGGCGAAGCGACGGCCTTTGGCGCGCCGTGCGGTGCCGGAACCGATCGGTGCGGGTGCGCCCTCCTCCACCATGGTATTCCAACCGCCGCACGCGTCGCACTTGCCGGACCATTTTGGGTGGACGGCCCCGCATGACTGGCAGACGAACGTCGCGGCAGCGCGCGCCACTAGGCCTTCACTTCCATCTTGATCGGACCTTCGGCACGGCCGTGGATGAACTGGTCGACGTAAGGATTGCCGCTGGAGTCGATGTCCTTGGTCGGGCCGTTCCAGATGATCTTGCCCTTGTAGAGCATGGCAATCCGGTCGGCGATCTTGCGGGCGCTGACCATGTCGTGGGTGATCGATAACGTCGTCGCGCCGACGTCTTTGACGGTGTCGACGATGAGAGCGTTGATGATGTCGGCCATGATTGGGTCAAGGCCCGTCGTCGGCTCGTCGAAGAAGATGATCTCGGGATCGGCTGCGATCGCGCGCGCCAGACCGACACGCTTCTGCATGCCGCCGGAAAGCTCCGCAGGCGAGAGACCCGCAACTTCCGGTCCGAGTCCAACCTTGGCCAATTTCTGAATTGCGATGTCGCGCGCCTCTTTGCGTGCCATGCCACGGCCCTGAATGAGTCCGAAGGCGACATTTTCCCAGACCGCCAGGCTGTCGAACAGCGCGGAGGCCTGAAAGAGCATGCCGAACTTGCGCAACATCGCCTCGCGTTCGCGACCGCGCAGCTTCGTCACATCCTCGCCGTCGACAAAGATCTGGCCCGCATCGGGGCGCAGGATTCCAAGCACGCATTTTATCGTCACGGATTTTCCCGTGCCGGAACCTCCGATGACGACCAGCGAACTGCCGCTTTCGAGCGTCAGATCGATGCCGTCGAGCACAACCTTGGAGCCGAAGCGCTTCTTGACGCCGCGAAGTTCGATTTTCGGCGTGCCTGCCATCGCGCTCACTTCGAGAACAGAATCGAGGTGAGAACATAGTTGGCGGCGAGGATGAGAATTGACGACGAGACCACGGCATTGGTGGTCGCCGTGCCGACGCCTTGCGCGCCGCCCTTGGAATGAAAGCCGTTGTAGCAACCCATCAGCGCGATGATGAAGCCGAACACGGCCGCCTTGATGAGGCCGGACGTGACATCCTGATGCGTGACGAAGTCGACCGTGTTCTTGAGATAGGTGCCGCCGCTGAACCCGAGACTCTCCGTCGAGACAATGTAACCACCGAAGACACCGATCGAGTCGGCGATGCCGACGAGGATCGGCATGGAGACGATCGCCGCAACCAGCCGCGGCACGACCAGGTATTTGATCGGATTGGTCGCGAGCGTCGTCAAGGCATCGATCTGTTCGGTAACCCGCATGGTGCCGATCTCGGCGGCGATCGCCGCGGCGACGCGGCCGGCCACCATCAGCCCCGCAATGACCGGGCCAAGCTCGCGCGTAATGCCGAGGACAACGATCTGCGGCACGATCGCTTCGGCGCCATAGCGGTTGCCACCGATATAGATCTGCAGCGCCAGCACGCCTCCCGTGAAGAAAGCGGTGAGACCCACGACGGGAAGCGAGAAGTAACCGATGCGCATGATCTGGCGCAGGATGTGCAGCCAATAGATCGGCGGCCGAAAGCAGCCCGAGACGGACGAGACCGTGAACGCCGTCAGACTGCCGATCTGGGCGAGCATGGCCAGAAACGCGCGGCCGATGGGAGCGAAGATGTTCATGCCGCGACATCCAAATAGTGTCGCGGAACGCGCGGTGTAATCGATGCCAGGATCTCGTAGGACGCCGTGCCGCCGGCGCGCGCCGCGTCCTCGAGCGAAATCGTGTCGCCAAAAAACTCCGCTTCCGCATCGGGCGTGAGATGCTCGGATGGAATGTCCGTGACATCGAGAGTCGTCAAATCCATCGATACGCGGCCCACGACTGGAGCCCGAATACCGCCGATTCCCGCATGTCCGCGATTGCCGATGGCGCGCATCAATCCGTCCGCATATCCCAAAGCGACGGTTGCAAGTACGCTCGGCCGCCTCGTCAGGAACGTGGCTCCGTAGCCAACGCTCCCACCACTGTCAACGCGGCGGACTTGCAGGATGCGCGCGGTGAGTACTGCGGCGACCGAGAACGGATTGACCGGCATGTTCTGGATGTTGCCGCCATAGAGTCCGATTCCGGGTCGCACCAGATCGAAGGCGTACGCTTTTCCCAGCAGCACGCCGCCGGACGATGCGAGGCTCGCCGGCATGGGCGGCAGCATCGCGAGCACGGTGCGAAAGCGTTCGAGTTGCACGCTGTTCATTTTGGCGCCCGGATCATCGGCACATGCGAGATGGCTCATGACGAGCACGGGCCTAAGTCCCTCGACGCGCTTGCTCCATTCGGCGGCGAGCAGCGCCAGCTCATCACCTGGCAATCCCAGCCGATTCATGCCCGTGTCGATGTGAACGGCACAGTCCAGCGTCGCACGCGTCTCTCTGGCAGCTGCGCGCCAGCCGGCAATCTGCGCCAGCGAATTCAAAACCGGCGTCAGGCGATGGGAAATGAGCGCCGGCACGCAGTCGGCCACCGCGCCGTCGAGAATGAAAATGCGCGCTTGAGGCACGATCGCGCGAAGCGCAACGCCCTCCTCTGTGCGCGCCACGAAGAAGCTGTCGCAACCGGCATGCGACAGCGCTTCCGAGACGCGTCGGGCACCCAAGCCATAGGCGTCGGCCTTCACGACGGCTGCGACAGCCGCGGGTCCGGAAAGGCGCTGGCACACGCGAAAATTCGACAAGACGGCGCCCAAACGCACGGTCAAGCGCGCCGCTTCAAAATCCGATGGGTTCATGGCCGGACAATGCCGGTGGGCTGTCGCCCCGTCAAAGGCCTGCATCCCGTCAGAAAGGCTTCGGGCCCCCGCCGGATGGATCACCGTGCATGACCTTGCCCAGGCACGGCACGTTGGACAAAACCGGACAGGGCGGAGCGGTTTCCTGCTCGTGGCGAATGATGTCGATCGTCGAAGGCTGCGTCTCGACCGGCTTGGGCACGTCGAGCACGATCGTTCCATCCGAACGCTTCACGAAGTGCCAGGGATGGCGCAGGCACGCCTCGCGCTGCAGCGGGGACAAATATTCATAGCTCGATGCGCCGCAGGCAAGCGAACGGCCGACGCCCAACAGGCCTTCGCTCGGCGGCGCCGCCAACGGGCGCGCCGGAATCGGCGGCAGCGTGATAGGCGCCGTATATTCCGGAATGGCTGCCTCGGGCAGTTCGGGACGGATGAGCTTTGGTTCCACAGGCTTCGGCGGAAACGCGAACCAGAAAATCGCTTCGGGAATCGTCGTGCGAATATGCTGAGTGAGAGGAATTCGGCTGCTGACGATGAGAACCGAAATCATCAGAACGTGCAGCGCGAGAACGAGCAGCGTCACGATGGCGCGGCGCAGATTGCGCTCGCGCGCAACGGCATCCAACCGGCCGCGCTCCGTCAACACGAAGGAGAAGTCCGCTGGTTCGCTTGCGACCGGGGTATCCGTCACGCCGACGCCTGTTCAATCATTGTGGGCGGAGCGTGAGGACACGCCCGTTCTAAATCTCGCTGGCCGCATCAAGGCGAGCGCGCATCCTCTTCACTTTATCAGAATTCCACAGCGCCAGCGTTTTCGCCAGCCGCCGCTCGGAAGCGGGCGTTTCGTCGCGGGCACCCTGGGCCAATGGCGTCCCCTCCTGTGAATCTTTTTTCATGGCGACGGCAATCGCGCTAGGCGCTATTTCGCGCCCGAGGAATGCCGCAAGACCACGGCACGCGACCAGCGGATCGGCGATCAAATCCTCGTAACGAATAAGATGACAGTCGCTCTGGCGCCGCAGGAAATCGTAACACGATAGCGCCGTAAAATATTTTCCGATCATTTTCGACGGCGCGTTGCGAAAGGTCCGACCTGTCGACTTTGCCCAGTCTGCGAAATTCCGAGTCATGAACAGGGTTCGGCGTTCGCGCGGGTCCGTCACCAAAGCCGGTGCGCGGCACGCCTCGGCCCTGAGCTTGGCGACGACGGGACCCGATGACGCGAGCTGGACACAGAGGTCGCCGCCCATCGCGAGCACGGCGTGGCGCATCGCCGAACGCAAGGGGTTGAACGCGCTCGCCGCCCACCCCGACGTCGACTGCGTGTAGAAATCCGGTTCGGAGATGTTGGCGATTCGCGCTTCAAATAGGATGCGGCTGAGCAGCGTCGAGCCGCAGCGTCCGGGCGAGAACAGCAACACCGGCGCGCGAGAACCCTCCGCCGACAGCGCGCCCTCTTCCCAGGGAATCGTGACCACAAACCGGGCATGGCGTCGCAGGTGCAGATAATAGAACGGGGCACCTTCCGCTTCGCGAGCCTCCACGCCGCCGACATAGACCGAACGGCGGCGGACAATATCGAAACAGTAGGGCAAAAGGCGCAGGGCCGACGCCTCGCTGCGGGCGAGAGGATGTGCCGCGGCCACGGCGAAATCGCGCGGCGAGGCAATGCTGATTCGCTCGGTTCGCCGCGCCGCCAGCACGTCGGCCCTGAGGATCGCTCGTTCCCTGGCCATTTCCTGCCTCAGTCCTCGCCGAAAGTTGGTGGACGAAGGCTCCAGGAGTGCGTCTGAGAGTTCATAGAGCGACGCTGCGCAATTAAGTTGTCGTTGTAATCACTGGAGAATTTTGTCTCAGATTGTCGCAACGTGAACTCTACTCACACATTGTCGCAAGCATATGGACGGGATATGGCGTACATGTAGTTGAATTTATATAGCTGCTGGGCAGCAGCGGAACGAGGGGCATGCGAGCCTACCTGATCAACCTCGAGCGCAGGAGTGACCGCCTGCGCAAGATGACGGACCAGTTGAACGCGCTCGGCATCGATTTTGAGCGTGTCGATGCGCTGGACGCTCGTTCGGTCCCAGACGGCGAACTCGCGTGCCGCTTCAGGGACGACGGACCACTCGGCATCATCCCCAAGGGCGACAAGTGTTGCGCGCTGAGCCATGCGCTTGCGTGGCAGACCTTCGCGCGTTCCGGCGAGTCCCATGCCATCATCCTGGAAGACGATGTCGCCCTCGATGTCGCGGCGGCGGCGCTTCTTCGCGACGACGCCTGGATTCCGGGCAATGTCGACCTCTTGAAGCTCGAACGGTATGGCCCGCCGAACCAGCGCGTCCTGATCGACGAGCGCGTCAGCGTCGGAAACGGCCACAAGATCGGACGGCTCCGTTCGCGCCACACGGGCGCTGCGGCCTACATCATGTCGCGCCGCGCCGCGCTGACGCTCAACGAGCGCGTCGATTGCTGGTGGCTTCCGGTCGATCATCTGCTCTTCAACCTCAACAATTCTCCGCTCGCCGAACTTCTTCACCCCCACCAGATGACGCCCGCGATTGCCCATCAGAGCACAGCGCTCGGCGGCCGCACCGACATCGAGGAATGGCGCGTCGCGCTCAGACGTTTCGACTGGCGCTATGTGAAGCGCGAAGTCGTGCGCGCCTATTACGAACTGCGGCTTTTGCCTGCTCAGGCCGCGCGCTGGCTGCGCCAGGAATCGACCCTTGTGCGGGTCGACGAGCCTTCCTCGGAGCCTCATTCCGCTAGTTTCTGATGGAGTCCTCCGTCGCGAGATTGGAGAACCGCGTGAAGCGGTCGTCGAAGAACAGCTCGATCTTGTTGGTGGCGCCGTGCCGGTGCTTTTCGACCAGGATCTCGGCGCGACGATGCGCGCGCTCGCATTTCTCCAGCCACTTGCCGTGATCGGGCGAGCTCGGATCGGGCTCGCGCGACTTCAGATAATATTCTTCGCGATAGATAAACATCACCACGTCGGCGTCCTGTTCGATCGAGCCCGACTCGCGCAGGTCCGACAGCACCGGCCGCTTGTCGTCGCGGCTGTCGACGCCGCGGGAGAGTTGCGAGAGCGCGATCACCGGCACGTCGAGATCCTTGGCAAGCACCTTCAGCGCCTTGGAGATTTCGGTGATCTCCTGCACCCGGTTCTCCGGCCGCCCCGAACCGGCGACGAGCTGAATATGGTCGATCATGATGCAGCCGATATTCTTTTCGCGCTTCATCCGCCTCGAGCGCGCCGCGATCTGCGCCATGGAGATGCCGCCGGTATCGTCGATGTAGAGCGGCAGCGTCGAGAGATCCTGCATGGCCAGGACAAACTTTTCCCATTCCTGCTCCGAGAATTTCCCGTTGCGGATCTTCCACATATCGATTTCGGTCTGTTCGGAGAGAATGCGCGCCGAAAGTTGCTGCGCCGCCATTTCGAGCGAGAAGAGCAATACCGGCGCGCCGCGCGGCACCTCGGCACCCGCTTCCTTGTCCTGCACATAGGCCCGCGCGGAGTGAAAGGCCATGTTGGTGGCAAGCGAGCTTTTGCCCATGCCCGGTCGGCCGGCGACAATGATGAGGTCGGAGGGTTGCAGCCCGCCCAGCAGCGAGTCGATGTCGGAAAAGCCGGTAATCAGCCCCGAAATCCGCCCGCCCCGGGCCTGCGCCTTTTCCGCGAGTTCCACCGTGCGGTGCAAGGCTTCGGCGAAATCGATCGGGCCGGCGCCGTATTTCGAACTTTCGCTGACCCGATAGAGCGCCTTCTCCGCTTCCTCGATCTGATCCTTTGGCGGTTTGTCGTGCGGCGCTTCATAGGCCGTGTTCACGATGTCTTCGCCGATGCGGATCAGCGAACGGCGCACCGCAAGATCGTGCAGGATGCGCCCCAGATCGCGCACGTTGGGCAGAGCGGGCGCCGCCTGGACAAGGCCCGCGAGATAGGCGTGACCGCCGACTTCCAGGAGACCCGGATCCGCCTTCATCGCCGCATGCAGCGTCAAGGGCGTCAGGATCATGCCGCCGCGTTCGCTCGACGTCAGCATCACCTCGAAGATGCGCTGGTGCAGCGGATCGTAGAAGTCTTCCGCCTTCAGGATCGCGCCGACGCGCTCGAGCGCCTGATTGTCGACGAGGATGGCGCCGAGCAGCGCCTGCTCGACTTCGACATCATAGGGGACGTGGCGATAGGCTTCCTGTTCCATGGTTCTGCTTTTGGTGGCCGCTCTATCGCGGAAACCGAATCAAGCGGGAGTTCCCTGCGAGAGCAAGGCTTACAAGGCCGACTCGCAAGTTGATCACAGGATAATTCCGCACTTTTTTCATGTCACGCGCACCATTTTTGTTGACGTTTCTCCTTTGTCATGGCTCGCCGGTGACGCGCGGTGTGCATCAGATGCATTACTCCGTGTACGGAGGAGTCTCGCGGGCGCCATGCGCCCGCGGCAAACCGGTCATGCCGCCGCGCCGAATGGCGGAATTGCCCCTGCACATTGGCGGTCCGCGTGCTTACCTGATTTGGGTAGCCGTGGTTCTCTGCGCACCTCAATTCCCCAACACCACAAAGGAGATTCACGTGTACAAACGCTTTATCATCGAGCGTGACATCAAGAACATCGGCGCGATGACGCCGCCCGAATTGAAGGGCGCGGCGGAAGTGTCCAACACGGCGCTCGCCAAGCTGGCGCCGAAAGTGCAGTGGGAGCATTCCTACGTTGCCAAGGACAAGACGTTCTGCGTCTATCTCGCCGAAGACGAAGCCGCGATCCGCGAACATGCGCGCCTGTCGGGATTTCCGGCGACGACGATCACCGAGGTGCCCCGGATGATCGATCCGACCACGGCGCGGGCCTGAGAAGGGGCGCGGCTGGGGAACGCCATGCTTGATGTCACGGTAGTCCTGTTCGATGACGGCTACGCCTCGACCGCGCTCATGCCGATCGAGGTGTTCCATTCGGCGGGTGCCTTGTGGCGCGAGCTCAAAGGCGAACATCCCGAGCCGCGCTTTCGCGTCACCACGGTCTCGCTCGACGGGCGAGCGGTCCGCGCGCCCTATGCGGGCCTGATGATGTCGCCGCAATGCGGCATCGCCGACGTGCAGAAGTCCGACATTGTGGTCGTTCCGACGTCGGGTCTTCATATCGACGACAAACTCGTCGCGAACAGCGCGCTCATTCCCTGGCTCAAGAAGCATCACCAGGACGGCGCCTATCTCGCCGGCGTCTGCATGGGTGCGATGTATCTCGCCGAGACCGGATTGCTCGACGGGCGGCGCGCGACCACCCACTGGGCTTTGAGCGCGGAATTCCAGCGCCGCTATCCCAAGGTCGAGTGGTGCAGCGATCTCTTCGTCACCGAAGACAGTCGGCTTTTGTGCAGCGGCGGCGTGACGGCGGCCGCCGACGTCAGCCTCTATCTGGTCGAGAAACTGTGCGGGCACGAAATCGCGGTGCAGACGGCGAAGTCGCTTCTGCTGTCGATGCCGCGCACGCATCAATCCGGCTACGCGGTCTTGCCGCTCTCGCCCGCCCATGACGACGACCGCATCCGCGCGGTCGAATCCGAACTGAAGGAGCGGTTTTGCGAGCCGCTCAGCAACGAATATCTCGCCGGCCGCGCCGGCATGAGCGAGCGCACATTCCTGCGCCGCTTCAAGGCGGCGACCGGGCGCGTGCCTGCCGCCTATCTGCAGGCCGTGCGCATCGAAACCGCCAAGGCGATGCTGGAGCGCGATTCCACGCCGGTGCAGAGCATTGCGTCTGCGGTCGGCTATCTCGACGTGTCGTTTTTCCGCATGGTGTTCAAGCGGTTGACGGGCATGACGCCGGCAGAATACCGCGCGCGTTTCGCGGTCCACACCGTCAGACAGAGCGAACTGGTCGATCTCAGCCAGGTCTGACAGGCGCATGCGGAACCGGATGACGCGCGTGCGCGTCAGCCGCCGCGTCGTTCCCTCCAGCGCCGCACGCGCGCGAAAATGCGCGACGAGCGCCCTCCCCCGACGAATGTGCGCGCGAATGTCGGCGTAAAGCTGCAGCCTCTCGCGCGAGTATTTGCCGTGGCGAAAGGCGTTGCGATTGCCGTCGGGTGCGCCGCGTCTAGCTGTCATCGTCCGCGTCATCGTCGTCGGCACTGTTGGCGTCGTCCGGTGGCTCCGTTACCGGCTCGTCTTTCGGAAGGAGCCGGGCGGGAAGCGGTTGCGCCATAAGCTTCTTGGCCGCTTCCTCGCGCTCACGAATTTGGTCGAGCCGGCGTTCCAACCTGGCGATGGGGTCCTCGCCGGACTGCCTTTTTTCTTCTTCGATTTCGCGGATCAATTCCTCGCGCGTGGGCCGGTCGTCCTGAAGATGGAGCACGACGGAGCGTTTACGCTGCTCCACTTGAGAGATGCGGGCGAGCGCATCCGCCACCTTGGCATTGGCGAGCAAAACCCGCGCAGCCGCGTTGATCGGCCCGACCCGATCGCCGGGCTGAGACGTCAAGTCCTCGCAGCGCAAGATGAGCGAAGAGCCGCTCTCGAGATGATCGAGCAGGTGCCGCATGGCATCGCGCCGCAGATCATCAGGAACAGGTGGCGAGAAGGCTTCGGCGACGGTGGCTTTTTTGTTTCGGCTGCCCGGGTTCGATTTTTCGTTGGTCTCTGTCATTTTTTCTCGATTGGTGTTTCGGTCATATTATCCTAATATAGGACTTTTTTCGTAATTGCAAGGTCGAACCCAGATGTTTTCGCTTTACGTTGCTGTTCATTTGCCTTGTATTTCGATGTATGTCTAATTAGATGTAGGTGAAAGGAACACTTCCATGTCCGAGCCTCTGCTCGATTTCTTCAAGGCGATGGCCGACGAAAGCCGGCTCGGCATCATCGGTCTTCTGACCGCGCGCGAAAGGAGCGTGCAGGAGCTGGCGCGTGCGCTCGATCTCAAGGAGCCGACCGTCTCGCATCATCTCGCGATCCTGAAGGCGCAGGGTCTCGTCACCGCGCGCGCCGAAGGCACCACGCGCTGGCACGCGCTCGACAGGGACGCGCTCGAGCGCCTGGCGCGCAGCGTTCTCAAGCCGATCGGCGAAACGAAGAAGGCGCAGTCGTTCGACGCGAAGGTGCTGAAAAGCTTCGTCGCAGACGACGGCGCGCTCAAATCGATTCCTGCGAGCCGCAAGAAGCGCACCATCGTCTTGCGTTGGCTGATGCGCGATTTCGTGGGCGGCCGGCGCTATCGCGAAGCCGAAGTCAACGAGGCGATCCAAAGGCATCACTGGGACAGCGCCACGCTGCGGCGCGAGCTCGTCGGCCATCGCATGCTGGCACGCAAGGACCGCGTCTATTGGCGCTTGCCGGAATCGGAATGGCAGGACGGCGGCAAAGCGTGAGGCGCGTCAGCTCTCGGCCAAGTTTTATACGCGACTAGCGGGAATTGGCGTCCTCTCTGTCAAATTTGAAGTCGGCCGGAAGCCGTCCGCGCCATGTCACGTAGGGCAGCACGAACATGTAGAGCCCCGTGAGCAGCATCAGAAAGAGCGGTGGCAGCGGGGCATAGACGATCCAGGGCGATGCGTTCGGCGAACCCAGAAGCTCATTGGCCTTCCCTGCAACTGCTTCCATGCGGAGCGGGGAGGGTTCGGCCTCCCCGCTCACGGTGTCGTTCATGCTCGCCGGCAGCGGCCGGACATTCAAGCGCGTTGCTTGAGCGGCATGACCAGTGGAAAGTCGACGTCCGTTCCGATGACCAGGTTCATGTAATTGGCGAAAGTGAACAAAGCGACGTTCGCGACGATCTCCTGTATTTCCTCATCCGAGCAGCCCGCGGACTTCACCTTTTGGAAATCTTCCGCCGTGACAGAGCCGCGCTGGCGCACGATGGCTGCGGCAAACTTCAGGATCGCGTCGATCTTTGGATCCGTCGATCCCGCAGTCCGGCACATCGCGAGGGTTTCATCCTTGATGCCGCCGCTCTTGCCGATCGCCGTGAAGGCCGAAAGACAATACGGGCAACCATTGATCTCCGAAACCGCTAGCGCAATTTGATATCGGGTCTCGAACGGCAAGACGCCGCCCTCAAGTGTTCCGGAAAGATCAAGAAAGCCCTGAAGCCCAGCCGGCGAATGGGCCATCGTCTTGAAGGAATTCGGAGCCATGCCGTATTTTTTCACCACGGCATCGAGCAGCTCCTTCGCCTTTCCCTTGGCCATCGCGGGATCGATGACCGGCATTCTCTGGGTACTACCCACCTGATTCTTATCCATATTTCGTGCTCCTTCGGTGACGTCCGCTAATTGGACTAACCAGTCCAGTTTGCACCGACTATATGGACTGTCAAGTCCAATTCCGCTAAATTCCGAAGATGACCGCCCAGCAGAAGTCCCAGACGCGCTCCCTGACCGCCCGCGGCGCGACCACGCGTTCGCGCATCATCGACGCGGCTGCGGATTTGATTTATGACCACGGCGTCGAGGGGACGAGCCTCGATGTGGTGATGGCTGCGAGCGGCGTGAGCAAGTCGCAGCTCTACCATTATTTTGGCGACAAGGACGCACTGGTGCTCGAGGTCATCGCTCGTCAAACGGAGCGCGTTCTCGAAGCGCAGCAGCCTCATCTGGGAGCGCTGGATTCGCTCGCGGCGCTGAAGGCGTGGCGCGACGCAATCGTAGCGCTCAACAAAGCCACGCGGGGCAGAGGTTGCCCCGTGGGATCGCTGGCGAGCGAATTGTCCAACGACTCGCAGTCCGCACGGAAACATCTCGCCGGCAGCTTTGCGGTGTGGAGCGAGCGTATCGAACAGGGCTTGGACAAAATGCAAAAGCGCGGCGAACTCGTGTCCTCGGCCGAGCCGCACGATTTGGCTCTCGCACTCCTGGGTGCGGTCCAGGGCGGTCTCCTCCTGGCCAAGACCACACAATCAAGCCGCCCGCTGGAAATTGCACTCGACATGGCCATCGACCACGTTGCCAGCCAAATGACCAGGCGGGCGAAATCCCGCAGGAGATGATCAGCGGCGGCGCAGGAGAAGCGCGCCAGCGGTTTCGCTCCTCATGGCGCCCGGTTTTTTGTCTCGCAGACCCCAATTCTTAGGACTGGAAGGATGAAGCCTGACCGCTTCCAAGGAATACTTGTCTGTATTCAGTCTCTGGAGCGATCTTTTCTTGAATTGATTCAAGAGCCGCCATCATGACTGAAACAATGACAAAAATAGTGCGGCGAACTCTCATTTTCTGCCCCACCATTACTTGTTTACTCTATAAACTTACCGTAGCGTAACTCTGCGCGCGAGACGCCGTGCAGACCTGAATCCAAATCCACGACGTGCCCTCGCCCGCGCCTATCCCGCAATGGTGTTCGCATTCGCGTTGGCTAACTCAACCAAACGAAGGAGTGGACAATGACGACGAAAACATCCGCGGCGGTACATCCGCCACTGAATCTCGACGAACTTGCGCAGCGGCCCGACCTGCCGGCAACAGAGAAAATGCCCGATGAGATCGCGTCCAAACTCTCGGCCGCGACCGTCTATGTGAGCGAAGTCGAAGGTGGCGGCCGTATCAAGGATCCAGTGCTGAAACTGCATGAATCGAGCGGCCGCGATCAGAAGGCGTGGCAGTTCGTGCTGCCGCCGTCGACCGCGCTCGGACTGCCGGGGCGCAGCGCCTTGCGTCTGGAGCGTGCCGAACGCGATGTCTCGCAGCGTGGAAACCCCACTGCACCGCATCGGCCGCTTTGGGCCGAACAAACGTTCGAGACGCGCATAGCCGCGGAATATCCGCAGCGCCCGACGATCCGCCGCAAGAACGGCCGCATCATCGAACCTTATTATGGCGTGTATGGCGCCGACGATCGCCGCGTCTTCTGGCCGTCCGGTTATCCGTGGCGCTGCATCGGCCGCGTATTCACCTGGAATGCCTGGGGCACGCCGGGATGGAGCTGGTCGGGCTCGGGCGTGCTCGTCGGACCGCGCCATGTGCTGACGGCCGGTCATGTCGCCCCCTGGGGTTCGCAGAACTGGGGCATGCAGTTCGTTCCGGGCTATTGGGACGGCGCATCCGTGTCCGGCCCGGGAGCCGCATCGTGGACGTCCGACGTCCGCGGCTGGAATACCGGCAACCAGGTCGCCGCGCACGACATGTGCGTTTTGCGTCTGTACGACCCCGTCGGGTCGTGGCTCGGATGGATGGGCACGCGGACCTATGATGACAGCTGGGAAGGCGGCAATTATTGGACGCTTGCAGGCTATCCCGGTGCCATCGCCGGAGCCAACCGGCCTTCCTATCAATCCGGCATTCCCGTGCTCGACGACGATGAAGATGGCGACGCGATGGAGATCGAACATCATGGCGACGCGACCGCAGGCGACTCCGGCGGTCCGTTCTTCGGTTTCTGGAACGACGGACCCTATGCCATCGGAACAGTCAGCGGCGGCGAGGCGATTTCCGGCTTCCTCGGGATCGGCAGCGAGGACAACAACATCAATGCCGGCGGCGATGCCATGGTCGACCTCGTACGCTGGGCAAGGACCAACTGGCCGTAATCGCTTTTGGTGATCATGCCAGCCCAACCCTCTCCCTTCGGGAGCGGGTTGGGGCAGTCGGATCGATTCGATCCGGACACAACGCCGCCGTCGAGGCTCACTCCCACTCGATCGTGCCGGGCGGCTTCGAGGTGATGTCGTAGACGACGCGGTTGATGCCGCGCACCTCGTTGACGATGCGCGTCGAGACGCGCGCGAGGAAGCTGTGCTCGAAGGGGTAATAATCCGCGGTCATGCCGTCGGATGATGTCACCGCACGCAATGCGCACACGTGATCGTAGGTGCGCGCATCGCCCATCACGCCGACGGTGCGGACCGGCAAGAGCACCGCGAAGGCCTGCCAGATCACGTCATAGAGTCCGGCCTTGCGGATTTCGTCGAGATAGATCGTGTCGGCCTGGCGCAGGATGTCGAGTTTCTCGCGCGTGATCACGCCGGGAACGCGGATCGCGAGGCCGGGGCCCGGAAAAGGATGACGCCCGACGAACGCCGCCGGCAGGCCGAGCTCGCGGCCGAGCGCGCGCACTTCGTCCTTGAAGAGTTCGCGCAACGGCTCGACCAGCTTCAGCTTCATCAGTTCGGGAAGTCCGCCGACATTGTGATGCGACTTGATGGTGACCGACGGCCCGCCTGTCGCCGAGACGCTTTCGATCACGTCGGGATAGAGCGTGCCTTGCGCCAGGAACTCCGCCCCGCCGACCTTCATCGCCTCGGCTTCGAACACTTCGATGAAGCCGGCGCCGATGATCTTGCGCTTCTTCTCGGGATCCTCGACGCCCGCCAGCCGCGAGAGAAAGAGTTCGGACGCATCCGAATGGATCAGCGGAATATTATAGTGGCCGCGGAAGAGCGAGACGACCTCGTCCGCCTCTCCTCTCCGCATCAGGCCGGTATCGACGAAGATGCAGGTGAGCTGATCGCCGACCGCTTCGTGGATGAGCACGGCCGCGACCGAGGAATCGACGCCGCCCGATAGCCCGCAGATCACCTTGCCCTTGCCGACCTGGGCGCGAATCTTCTCGATCTCGGCCTTGCGGAACGCACCCATGCTCCAGGTCGGTTTGATGCCGGCGATCTTGGTGACGAAATTCGCGATCATCTGCGCGCCATGCGGCGTGTGCACGACCTCGGGATGGAACTGGATGCCGTAGAGCCTGCGCTTTTCGTCGGCGATCATGGCGTAGGGAGAATTGTCCGAGGTCGCGACGACCTCGAAGCCGGGTGGGATGGCGGTGATCTTGTCGCCGTGATTCATCCAGACGGGTTCGGAGTCGCCGGCCTTCGCGATGCCGTCGAGGAGACGCGAATCCAGCGCGACCAGAATGTCGGCGCGGCCGAACTCGCGGTGATGCCCGGTCTCGACCTTGCCGCCGAGCTGTTCGCACATCGTCATTTCGCCGTAGCAGATGCCGAGCACGGGAACGCCGAGTGCGAAAACCTTCTCCGGCGCGCGCGGCGTGTGCGTTTCGGCGACGCTCGCCGGCCCGCCCGAAAGGATGATCGCTTGAGGCGTGTCATCGGCGAGCGCCTTATCCGCCTTGTCGTAAGGCACGATCTCGCAATAGACGCCGGCCTCGCGCACGCGCCGCGCGATCAGCTGGGTGACCTGCGAACCGAAATCGATGACGAGAACAGGAGCTGCCATGACGGGATTTACGGGTTACCTCCCTAGTGGAGTGGCTTTGACATTCGCTACCCTAGTTGGCGCAAACACCGAAAGCGAATGTCCAAGCCGAAACTCCACTAGAATCCTATAATGGCTAGCGGTCCTTTGATTCCAACATTCGCAATAATGCCCGGCGCTGGCGGGTGTTGGAATCGGACCGCTGGCGCTTGTCCAGCGTTCAGGATTTCTTCGGTTCATAGCCGGGGACCCATGTCTCATGTTGCGGAAGCGTGTCGGTGATCGTCCACCACGGCGCGCGTGAGGAGGTGAAGACATGCAGCATCGGGCGAACGCCCGGATCGTCGTCGAGCAAGCCGGCCGGAATGCTGACGGTCGGCAGATACGGCGCCTTTCCCGGGGCGTTGCAGCCGCAGATCCTGCAACGCTTGCGGACGCTGCCCGGCGTCGACTCATAGTCCGCCAACATGTCTTCGCCGGCGAGAAAACGAAATTTATCGGCGTCCACATGCGCATAGGTTCCGAACGCCGAGCCGCTGAGCTTGCGGCAGATGCTGCAGTGGCAGGTGGTGAGCGCGCGGACCTTGTCGATCTCGAAACGCACCGCACCGCAGGCACAACTTCCCCGAATCATGTCGACCTCTCCATGACGCAAATGAAAAATCCATCGGTTCCCGTGGTGCGCGGCGTGGCCTTGAAGAAGCGATCAAGGCCTGGCGGTGGCGTTGTTTGCACCGATTCGCGCCACACCTCGGCGCACGGCCGGATGGCGAATTCCGCATGGCGCGCGAGGAACGCCGCAATGCGGTCCTCATTCTCGCACGGCAGGATCGAACAGGTCGCATAGATCAACCGGCCGTTGGCGCGCACGCGCGTTGCGGCCTCGTCCAACAGGCGGTCCTGCGTCGCGATGCGTGCCGCAAGTATCTCCGGCGTCAGCCGCCAGCGCAGTTCCGGCTGGCGCCGCCACGTACCCGTGCCGCTGCAGGGCGCATCCACCAGAACGGTGTCGAACACGCCTTGCGGCGGCTCTGGATCGGATAGATGCGTGCGTATGATCGCGGCGCCGGCGCGCCTGGCGCGCAGCGCAAGCTGCTGCAGGGCGCTCTGGCGGATGTCGCATGCAACGATCACGCCCTCGTTGCGCATCAGCGCCGCGAGGGCCAGGGACTTGCCCCCCGCGCCTGCCGCGATATCGAGCACGCGTTCGCCAGGCTTTGCCGCGCAAAGAAGAGTGGCGATCTGCGCCGCTTCGTCCTGAAACTCGAAAGCGCCACCCTCGAACAACGTGCTCGTGCCCAGTGCAGCCGACGCCGAAGCGAGGCGGATTCCAACCGACGAGTATGGCGATGGCTCCGCTGCAAAACCGCTGCCGCGCAGCTCGTCCAACACCTCATTGCGCTCGCGCTTCAACGTGTTGACACGCAGGTCAACCGGTGCCCTTGCCTGCAACGCTTGCATCTGCGCGAGCAGTTCGGCAGCGAAGGCGCGCGTCAGCTCCGGTTCGAGAAAGGGTGGAAACTCCCCTTGAACATGGCGTGGCGGTTTGCCTGTGGGAGGCGTTGCGATGGCCGCGCGTTCCGCCTCGTCCAAAGCGGACGGACCATAACCTTCGCCGCAGAAAAATGCTCCGGGCGCTTCGCCGTCCTGCAACAGCGACGCCATCACCAGCGCCCGCGGCGTCTCGCCTCCCATGCGCCATGAATACGAGGCGCGATGGCGAACGACGTCGAAGACACGCTCGGCGACCGCGGCGCGATCCTTGGAGCCGGCGAAGCGGCGCGAGCGGAACCAGTCGCGCAGGAAGCGGTCGAGCGGCTGATCCGTGCCCGCAAGCGCTTCCAGGATCTCGATGGCCATCTGCAGGCGCGCCGCCGGCCTCACAGGCCCGACGCCCTGACAGCGAGGAAAATCACCGCGGCACCCAGCAACGTCATGAAGGTCGTGGCCGCGCGCGGATGCTGGTGATGA
>Ga0207674_10001731_pt1 | contig 27880 bp, 25 predicted proteins | sample KBSCornC72_FD_184303 | JGI IMG/M metagenome (GOLD analysis project Ga0207674, IMG submission 184303) | Corn rhizosphere microbial communities from Kellogg Biological Station, Michigan, USA - KBS Corn C7-2 (SPAdes) (version 2) | ecosystem: Host-associated > Plants > Roots > Rhizosphere > Soil ...
GCAGGTGTTCGTGCTCCACGACGTCGAGGGATACAAGCACGAGGAGATCGCGGAGATGCTCGGCATCACCGCGGGTGGAAGCAAGGCGCAGCTGCATCGCGCGCGGCTGCTGTTGCGGGAGGCACTGAACCGATGACCATACACGTTCTGGATTGCGCAGCAGTCGACGAGCGGCTCGCCGACTACCTCGAGGGTGATCTGGACTTCGCCGCTCGGCGCGAGGTCGAGGCCCACGCGGCATCCTGCGCCCGCTGCGCGGCGCTCCTTCGTGACCTCGAGCACATTCGCGCCAGCGCGGCCGAGTTGCCGGAGCTCACGCCATCCACGGACCTGTGGGCCGGGATCTCGCGCCGCATCGACGCGCCCGTGCTTCCATTCGCGCGCCCGACGCCTAACGTCGTACCAGGTCGCCGAAATTTCGACTGGATCAAGCGGGCCGCGGTTGCGGCGGCGCTCGTCGCCGTCACCGCAGGCGTCACGTACACGCTGACGGTTGCCCACGGGATTCGGGGAGCGGCACCGATCGTCGCGGCCATTCAGCCGGCGTCGCCCAACGCCAGAATCTCCAGGAACAACGACACCGCCCAGGGTACCATGGCCGCGGCGTCAGGCAGGTCCGACACGCCCGTGTCGCCGGTGGCGAGCTCACGGGAAACGGAACCGCTGAGGCCTCCGACCCAGAAGGTCATAAACGAACCGGCATCGGAGACCTACTCGCGCGAGATCGACCGTCTTCGGACGATCTTTGCACGCAACCGCTCACAGCTCGACCCACGCACCGCCGCAATCATCGAGGCGAACCTCAAAGTCATCGACGACGCCATCGCCCAGAGCAAAGCGGCGCTCGCACAGGATCCGGCGAGCCGGTTCCTCAACAGTCAACTCAACAGCGCGCTCGGCAAGAAGCTCGAGCTCTTGCAGACGGCGGCCCTGCTGCCGAACCGCACTTGACGATAATGCCCCGATTCCGCTCCGCCCTGTTCACACTCGTCGCGCTCGCCGCGATCGCGGTCGCCCTGACGGTGCCTGTCACCGGCTCGGCGCAGAGCGACCGTAACCGCGAGCGCGAGCGGGACGACTCCCAGGATGCCCAGTCACGCCTCGACACGACATTCGCGTTCAACAAGAACGGGTCGGTCGACCTCACCGAGCTCTCCGGCGACGTCGTGGTGAACGCGTGGGATCGAAACGAAGCGCGTGTGCGTGCCTTCGCCGAGCGTGGGCGTATTCGATCCAGTCTGTCGTCTTCCCGCATGTCGATCGACGTCGAGCCCGTCCGCGGGCGCACCGGCGATTCGAAGCTCGAGGTCTGGGTTCCGGTTGGAGTCCGCGTCGTTGCGCGAAGCACATCGGGTGACGTGACGGTGAAAGGCACGAAGGCCGAGGTCGACGCGCACTCCACAAGCGGCGATGTCGTCGTCAGCGGTGCGACCGACCGCATTACCATCGAGTCAGTCTCGGGTGACGTTCGCGGTTCGCAGCTCAACGGCGATGTGCGGAGTGAGTCAGTCAGCGGGACTATCGAGATCCGCGATGCGTCCGGCCCCGTGCGCGCCGAAACCACGAGCGGTGACGTGTCCCTGCTCGGCGTGACGTCGCGGAGCGTCTTCGCGACGACGGTGAGCGGCGAAGTCGAGTACGATGGTACGGTCGATAAGGACGGCCGCTACGAGTTCCACTCACACTCCGGGGACATCCGGCTCGGCATTCCCGAGTCGGCCAGCGCCCAGTTCTCCATTGAAACGTTCAGCGGGTCGCTCGACAGCGAGTTTTCAATCACCCTGCCGCCGGGCCAACGAGTCACCGGCAGGCCCCGGCGCTTCGAGTTCACGCTCGGCGGTGGCAGTGCGCGCATCACGGCCGAGTCGTTCAGTGGCGACATCGTTCTCGGGCGGCGCGTGCGCCGGGAACGTTAGGCAACCCCATCAACCAGCCATGTTCCGCTTTTCGGAGACCCACGCCATGCTCGCTCTGCTGGCACGCTTCGCAACGCGACGCACGTCCTTCGCTGTGCTGGCCATTGCCGCCTCGCTGACCGCGGTCGGCAACGCCAATGCTCAGCAGAAAACGAACGACCGCGACTTCACGTGGGACGGCAAGATCACGAACGGTCGCTGGCTGTACGTTCGAGACCTGAACGGGTCGATCCGCGTGGAGAAAGCCACCGGCGACCGCGCAGAAGTGACGGCGGTAAAGCGATGGCGGCGCGGCAACCCGGAAGACGTTCGAATCGAGACCCGCCGGCTCGGCGGTGATGATGGCGACGTCATCATCTGTGCCTTCTGGACGGACAACGCGTCGTGCGACGAGGAAGGCTATCGCTCCAAGGGCGACAATAACTGGCATGGCCACGACAACGACACGTCAGTCGAGTTCACGGTGAAGCTGCCGGCCGGCGTTCGCCTTGGCGTGAGCACGGTCAACGGTGGCGTGACGGTGAGTGGCGCGACGAGCGAAGTCCGTGCGAGCTCGGTAAACGGTCGCGTCTCCGCGACATCGTCAGGCGGACCTGTGAACGCCTCGACGGTCAACGGCGACATCGACGTCCGGATGAAGGAGCTCGGCACGGGCGACCTGGAATACTCCACGGTCAATGGCTCGATCGACATCGAAGTTCCCGCGAACCTCGACGCCGACCTGGACATGCGAACCGTGAACGGAAGCCTGTCGTCCGACTTCCAGCTCACGGTGGAGGGCCGCGTGAACCCCCGCCGCATGCGCGCTACGATCGGCAAAGGCGGAAGGCGACTGCGGCTCGAGACGGTGAACGGGAGCGTGGAGTTGAGAAAGGCGTCGTAAAGAGCCGGGGAGGGGCGGCGGGCGACGGTTGAACAGAGAAACCCTCGGGAAGCCCATCTCGCATAGGGAGAGCCTCCCGACCGTTCTCGCTCTTACAGCCGTCACCCCTCGCCTGTCCCCCGTCCCCGGCTGTTAAACGCCCGACTCCGTCGCCAACCGCTCGATCTCACGGGCAAGCGTCAGGTCGTTGGTCGTGATACCCCCGACGTCGTGCGAGCTGAGCGTGAAGGTCAGACGTGTATGTCTGATGTCAATGTCCGGATGGTGATCCATGGACTCGGCGACGTCCGCTACGCGCGTGACGAATGTGATGCCCGCCGGGAAGCTCGGGAAACGATACGTCTTCGTCAGCGAGTCGCCGCGGCGCGACCAACCCGGCAGCCCGCCAAGCTCCCGCTGGATCCCGATGTCGGAGAGACGTTCGGCCACAGGTCGGGCTTCTTCTGATCTCCGCACTCGGCATCCGCGCCGAGCCGGAAGTCCATGGATTGATGACGCGCCATTTGCGCGCGATCAGCATAACCCAACCGGCGACAAACGACAACGGACTGCCGAGCCCGACGTGGGCACGGTGTCTGCCAATGGGTCCTCGAGGCTGCCGGAGGCACCCACGGTTCGATCGCGGGTAGCGAGATGGAGCCTCCGCGCGCCGGTCCGCAAAGCCAAGAACCTGAAGTGGAGCATCGACCATGACCAATTCTCTCGTTCGCTTACATAGATCCGCCGCCGCCGTCGCGGCTGCCGTCGTTGCGCTCAATGCGTGCGCATCGCTCAACAACAAGGAGAAAGGCGGAATCATCGGCGCCACAGGCGGCGCCGTTGTCGGAGGCGCAATCGGGAACGCCAACGGCTCTACCGCAAAGGGCGCGATTCTCGGCGCAGTCGTCGGAGGTGCGGCCGGGATGATCATTGGCCACCAGATGGACAAGCAGGCCGCGGAGTTGAAGCAGAACATCCCCGGAGCTGTCGTCGAACGCGTCGGCGAAGGTATCCAGGTGACGTTCGACTCCGGCCTGCTCTTCGATTTCGATTCCGACGTCGTGCGATCCGAGGCACGCACGAACCTGCGCAACCTGGCGGCGAGCCTCGACAAGTACCCCGGCTCCGACCTGTTGATTGCCGGTCATACCGACAGCGTCGGGACCGACGCCTACAATCTCGGACTGTCGGAGCGACGCGCGGAGGCCGCGGTCACCTACCTGGCCGCGCAGGGCGTGGACCGATCGCGCATGCGCGCACGAGGACTCGGCGAAACCGAACCGGTGATGCCTAACGATACGGAAGCAGGCCGTAGCAAGAATCGCCGCGTCGAAGTTGCGATCTACGCCAGTGAGGCCCAGCGCGCCGAGGCGAAGCGTCAGGCCGGAAGCTGAACGTCCGCGGCACCGCTCGCGCGGCTCTGCCGCGCGAGCATCGCGCCGTACCGTCGATACAACTGGAAGATGCTCGTGGCTGCGCGGACATATGCCGCGCGCGTCAGCTTCGACCCTGGAACGTCCCGCCATTCGTCGAGCGGCAGTTCATAGAGATACCGCGCGACCGCCGCAGTTCCCCGCTGACTGTGACCGATGAGACGGGCCAGAATCTCGACGTCGAAGAGCCACGCCGTGCCGAACGGCTCCGCGAGTACTCGGCGAAGCTCAGGCGTCGCGCGAAACAGCTTCGCGCCGCACTGCGTGTCATACACCGCGAGGTGAAGCATTTCGGACACGAGCGTCGCGAACACGCGACCGAGATAGTGACGCCACGCGTGGCGCTCGATCGAACGGCCCAGGAGCTTAACTCGCGAGCCTAGCACGACGTTCACCCCTCCGCGCTCCTCGAATACCTCCAGAAACTTCGGAATCGCGCTGAGCGGCGTCGCGAGGTCGGCATCCCAGTAGCCGACGAAATCAGCGCCAGCGTCGAGCGCCTCGAGCATTCCTGTTCGGACTGCCTCCGCCTTCCCCTGATTGGGCTGCTGATCCCTCACGCGAATCGTGCCCGGCGAGTCGGAACGCAGCTGTTCGAGGAGGGCGAGCGTTTCGTCCTGACTGCCGTCGTTCACGAAGAGGAACTCGACGTGACGGCTGTTCAGGGGGAACCCGGTGAACGCGCGCACATCCAGACGCCGTGCCTCGTTGTAGCAGGGCACGACGATGATGGTGTGGGCCACGTTCAGGGGGCGAGAATTCACGACGCTAGTGGCGCTCGCGATCTGCGGGTCAAAAGGGGGATCTCCACTTCGCAGTCCCGAGATGAGTCGTCGAGTTGATGAAAGGCAACCGGCTTGTGTTTTCGGCGTCTGTTCGGTAAATAATGGCGTGAAGCTGGATCGCCGAAACGCGCACCGTGCCGTACAGGAGCTTCTGCTCCCCGACGAACCAACGCCGGCGCTCGCCCCTCTGCCGACAATAGGCGAGCAGAAGGACATTCGCTATCACGCTGCACGAGCGCGAGGGCTGCTCAACGGGCCCGAGTCCACCGGCATGGACTACTGGTCCATCAATCCGTACGTGGGCTGCGCGTTCGGCTGCACGTACTGCTACGCGCGCTACGCCCATCGCTACGCCGTGGATCGTGCGCTATCCACGAGCGCGTCGAGTCACGAGCTGAGAGCCGAGATCGAAGCCATGCCCCCGTGGCTCGCGTTCGAGCGGCATGTGTTGGTGAAAAGCGATGCGGCCGCCATCCTCGGACACGAGTTGCGCCCCGGCAGTCCTCGTCTCAAGGCTCTGACGACGGGCGAAGTCGTCGTGGTGGGTACGGCAACGGATCCGTATCAGCCGGCCGAGCGCCGGTTCCGGGTGACGAGGGGCGTGCTCGAGACGCTCGCCTCGTACGACGGGCTCTCCATCGTGATCATCACGAAGAGCCCGCTCATTACTCGCGACGCCGATATCCTCCGCCGAATTACGGAGCGCTCGTCTCTCACGGTCCATCTGTCGCTCATCACGATGCGCCGCGAGCTCGCGCGGCTGATCGAGCCGCGAGCGCCCACGCCCGACGCCCGGGTTCGTGCCGTCGCGCGGCTCAGCAGTGCGGGGATCGATGTCGGCATCAACGTTATGCCCGTGCTGCCCGGGATCACCGACGGCCCGGCAGACCTCGAAGACCTCGTCCGACACGTCGCCAACGCCGGCGCAACTCACGTGAACGCGTGCGCACTCCGGCTTCGTGCCACCGCCCGCGCGCGATATCTCCCGTTCATCGCCGAAAACTTTCCCCACTTGGCGGACCGCTACGCGCGCTCGTACTCGGAGGGCCATCACTTGAGCCGGCACTATCGCGACGGCCTACGGACTTTCTTTACCGCACTGTGCGGACGCGTCGGGATCCCATTCGGTACGCCGGATGAGGAAACCGAGACGGTCTCGGTCCCGCCGGCAAAGGCCGACACGCAGACGGACCTGTTCGCCGCCTCACCCGCCGTTTGAGCTGATGGCCGACGGCTGATGGCGGCCGTCCTCGAGGCGGCCATCGCTGATGGCTCAGTCGCGAAGCGATACGCGGCTGCATTAGCTTCCCGCCCATGTCTACCACGGCCATTCGCGACAAGCTTCGCGGCATTTCCTTCCTCGACGGCCTCACCGATTCGGCATACCACCAGCTCGCGCGGCTGGTGACCCTCGTCCGATACGACACCGACGAGATGCTGTTCGAGGAAGGGGCTCCACGCTCGTTTCTCGCGCTCGTCATGAGCGGCGCCGTCGCGATCGAGAAGCAGATGAACAGCCGGCCGATCCGGCTCGTGACGCTCGGCGCAGGCGAGGCCGTGGGTGAGGGACTCCTGCTCGACGATTCGAAGCACGGCACGAGCGCCCGCGCGCTGCAGCAGACCGACGTGCTCGTCCTGCGAAGCGAAAAGGTGCAGGACATGATTAAGGAGCACCCACAACTTTATGCGGCGCTCATCGGTCGCGCCGCGCGCGCGATCTCGCAGCGTCTGGCCGCCACCGACGCGACCATCGTCGGTCGTGGTCGCACGCTCGGCTTCGGCGGCCACCACGTGCGCGTCGAGAACGACCTGCTCGGAGCGCGCGAGATCCCGGACGAGGCGCTCTACGGCGTTCAGACCCTGCGGGCGCTCGAGAACTTCCCGATCACCGGCATCGCGCTTCGGGAGTTCCCCGCCCTGGTCGAGGCCCTCGCCGCCGTGAAGGAAGCCGCGGCGCTCGCGAACGCGGAGCTTGGCCTGCTCAGCCCTGAAATCGCCGACGCGATTGTGCGCGCCGCGCACGAGGTCCGAACTCGTCGCCATCACGAGCACTTCCTCGTCGACATGATCCAGGGCGGCGCCGGCACGTCGACGAACATGAACGCCAACGAGGTCATCGCGAACCGGGCGCTCGAGCTGCTCGGTCGCCCGCGAGGCGACTACGCGACGATCAGCCCGAACACGCACGTCAACCTGAGTCAGTCCACCAACGACGTCTACCCGACCGCGGTGAAGCTCTCACTGCATGACGGGATCGAAGGTCTCCGCGACGCAATGCGAGCGCTGTGTGCGTCATTCCTCAAGAAGGGGGAAGAGTTCGGCGGGTTCCTCAAGATGGGCCGCACGCAGCTACAGGATGCCGTGCCCATGACGTTAGGCCAGGAGTTCAGCGCCTTTGCGCACACGATTCTCGAGGACGTCGATCGGCTTGGGGAGGCGCAGGCGCTGATCCGCGAGATCAACATGGGCGCCACCGCGATCGGAACGCGAATCAACGCGCCCGAGGGTTATGCGGAGGCAGTGCGGCGGCATCTCTCGACTGTTTCGGGTCTCGAGCTCATCACCGCGCCTGATCTCGTCGAGGCCACGGCGGACACCGGCGCTTTCGTGCAGCTCTCCGGCGTCCTCAAGCGATGCGCGGTGAAGATCTCCAAGATCTGCAACGATCTCCGCCTCTTGAGCTCCGGCCCGCGCGCCGGACTCGGTGAGATCAATTTGCCGCCGATGCAACCGGGATCGTCGATCATGCCCGGCAAGGTGAACCCGGTCATTCCCGAGGTCGTGAACCAGGTGTGCTTCGACGTCATCGGTGGCGACGTGACCGTGACACTCGCCGCCGAGGCAGGTCAGCTGCAGTTGAACGTGTTCGAGCCGATCATCGCGTTCCGCCTGTTGCACGGAATCGATTCGCTCAAGCAAGCGCTCATTGTGCTCCGCACCCGATGCGTCGACGGGATCACGGCGAACCCGGACCGCATGCGCTGGTTCGTGGAAAATTCGATCGGTATCGTCACCGCGCTGGTTCCGGTACTCGGCTACGAGACCGCGACGGAAATCGCGAAGGAGGCGCTCGCGACGGGCCGCGGTGTGTATGACCTTGTCTGCGACCGCGGGCTCATGACGCGAGAGGACCTCGACAAGGTGCTCGACCCTCGCGGAATGGTTGGTATCGAGAAGACAACGGCCTACGGGGCGACGACCGAATACAGTGTGGCTCGTGATGTAGCAGGCCGCACGCGTCGCGGTTGAAGTGACGAAGGAACGCGTCTCACTCTAGATGCCTCGTCGTCGCAAACGACTCGATTCCGCGTCGTTCGACCTGCCCGCCGAGCAACTTCGTCGTGGCGACTTCTCGCATCCCACCTCGGTGTGGGCGCGCGATGTCTTGATCGCCGACGGTCGCTCGCCTCTCGTCACTGTTCAGTTCTCGAGCGAGCAAACGGGGCTTCTTGGCGGCATTGATGAAGCGATTGCCGTGCTGAGAGTGGGTGTCGAGGATTGGACGCAGCTCACCGTCCATGCCCTGTACGACGGCGATCGAATCGACGCCGACGAAACAGTGATGACGGTGGATGGTCGGTTCGACCAGTTTGCGCACCTCGCGCCGATGTGTGTGGGGGTGCTCTCGCGGCGCACGCGCGTCACGACGAATGCGCGCGCACTCGTGGAGGCGGCCCGCCCAAAACCCGTGATGACACTCCCGGCGCGTAACGACCACTGGCTGCTCCATCGTGGCGATGCGGTCGCGGCACAGATCGGCGGGACGATGCAGCTGAGCGGTGCGGCGCAGAGCTCCCGGACACAACCCGCACTCATGCTCGTACCGCACGCGCTCGTCGCGGCGTACCTTGGCGACACCGTTGCTGCCGTACGGGCGTGCCTCGCACACACGCCCGATCGTACGCTGCTCGTGGTGCCCGTTGACTACGACAACGACTCGGTGGCCACCGCGCTCGCCGTCGCTCGCACACAGGAGAGCCGCGTGTGGGGCGTGCAGCTCGCGACCTCGGAGCATCTGGTAGACCAGTCGATCATTCCCGTGATGGGTGGGTTCGTTCCGACCGGTGTGAATTCGCACCTCGTCTGGAACGTCAGGAATGCCCTCGATGCGGAGGGGTTCGGGGACATCAAAGTTCTCGTGTCGGGCTCGATCACGATTGCGCGCATTCGTGAGTTCGAGGACGAAGGCGTGCCGGTGGATGCGTACGGCGTGGGCACGGCGCTCACGAGTGGACGCTTTGGGTTCGTTGCGGATGTCGTGACCCTTGATGGTGCAGCACACGCGAGAGCAGGACGTACGCTCAAACCAAACCCGCGCATGGAGCGCGTCCGGTGACTCGACATGTCTAGTGGCCCGCAGCTCGATGGTGCTGGCCTCGCGAAGATGGCAACGCTCGAGGAGGCAACCGCGGCGCTCCAGCGCCTCCACGGGATCGTGGAGCGCATGGGCATCGCCGTTCGGTCGCAGCAGAACACGGCTCAGTTCGGGATGCAGATCCGTCGCTCGGGAGCTCCACTTGTCGGGCTGCTCAAGGGCCAGTTCGGAATGATCGCCGATCAGGTGACCGCGCTCTTGCTCATCGCGACGAGGGGCGGCGGCGATCAGGCGAAGCTGCGCTCGATGCGCGAATTGGTCGCGCAGATTCGAACCGCGCTCGAGATCGCCGTCGCGAAGACGAAAGAGAAGCACGCGATCGAGGAAAAGGACGCGGCGAATTGATAGCGGCCGATCGAGTTGGCGTCATGCGATGATCGTGCATCTCGCGCACACAAGCAGACAGTGCTCGCTGCTTGATTCGCCTCTGAGGGTCCAATACCTTTTGTTGGCTGTTCGGTAGACGCCGTGACACCGCGGAACGCGTGCGGTGCCCTTCATAACGCCGCTTTTCGGGGAACGAATGCAACTGAAGATTCGTCCGCGCCAGCTCGCTTCCGTAGCCATCCTCACCGGACTCGCGCTGGCAATCGCAGCATGCGGATCCTACGGAAAGGGCTACCCCAACTCGACGTTCAACAACACGACGGACTTCAACACGGCGATCAAGTCGCTGTGGGACAAGCTCCTCTTCTGGGGCACGTTCGTGTTCATCCTCGTCGAGGGGATTCTTCTCTACACGATCTTCCGCTTTCGCCGGCGCAGCGATGCGGATGAGCCCCAGCACGTGCACGGGAACACCGCGCTCGAGATTGGATGGACGATCGCACCAGCCGTCATTCTGACGTTCATCGCGATCCCCACCGTGCGGACGATCTTCCACACGCAGGCGCGCGCAGTTCCGAACGCCCTTCAGGTCGAGGTCGTCGGTCACCAGTGGTGGTGGGAGTTCCGCTACCCGCAATACACGACGCGTACACCGACCGGTAAGGTCGACACGCTGGTCACGGCGAACGATCTGTATCTCCCGATCGGGCGGACCGTGAATTTCACGCTGCGCACGAAGGACGTGCTCCACTCGTTCTGGATCCCGCAGCTCGGTGGGAAGCGCGACCTCATCTCGAACCACACGAACTATCTGTGGTTCACGCCGGACACGTCGCTGCGCACGACCGTGTTCAACGGGAGCTGCAACGAGTACTGTGGCGCGTCACACGCGAACATGCGGTTCCGCACATTCGTCGTGACGCCGACGGAGTTCGACGGGTGGGTGCAGCATCAGCTGAGTCCCGCCGCGTTTGCGGCCGCCCTGCCGGCGCCCGCTACGCCTCCTCCGGCGGATACCACGCGCGCAGCCGGCGCCCCGACTCGGCCGGCATCCGCGACGCCCGCGCCGGTTCCGGTTACTCCGGCAGTCGCGGTGGCGCAGCAGCCAACCGGGTACACGTTCCCGATGGAAACGCTCCCGGACTACGCGTCGCCCGATACACCTACGCCCGCTGGGCTCAGCTTCCCGGACAATCTCACCGGTGACGCGCAACGCGGCGCCGAGCAGTTTGCCCGGAGCGCGTGCATCGGCTGTCACACCGTTCGCGGGACGATAGCGGCATCGCCGATCGGCCCGAACCTCACGCACATCGCGACCCGCTCCACGATCGCGGCAGGCATCTATCCTAACGATGCTCGGCACCTGAGGCTCTGGATCAAGAACGCGCGCATGATGAAGCCTGGCGTGGCCATGCCGACGCTCGGCCTCGGCCAGCGCGACCCGATCACGGGCGCGACGGTCTCGCAGTCGCTGGGCGGCCTCTCCGATCAACAGATTGCCGACATCGTCGCTTACCTGCAGGCTCTGCGGTAAGAAACCTAACGCCGACGAACGACCCTCACCCTCGTAGCAACCGAATACGCCATGGCCACAGTCGCTGCCTCACCGACGTACGCTGGCGCCGAGTCCGGAGAACACACCGGACTATGGAGCTGGCTGACCACGGTCGACCACAAGCGAATCGGGGTGCTCTACCTCTACACCTCGCTCTTCTTCTTCCTGTTCGGTGGGCTGGAGGCCGTGCTCATCCGCGCCCAGCTCTCGGGGCCTAACAAGCACCTCGTGTCGGCGGAGACGTTCAACCAGCTGTTCACGATGCACGGCACGACGATGATCTTCCTCGCCGTCATGCCGCTGTCCGCCGCGTTCTTCAACTTTCTCATCCCACTCCAGATCGGCGCGCGCGACGTCGCGTTCCCGCGACTCAACGCGTTCAGCTACTGGGTCTACCTGTTCGGCGGCCTGTTCATCACGCTGCCGATCTTCTTCTCCGCGGCGCCCGACGGTGGTTGGTTCGGCTACGCGCCGCTCACGACGCGGCAGTTCTCCCAGGGCGTCAACATCGACTTCTGGGTGCTGGGTCTCCAGATCCTCGGCATCTCCTCGCTCGCCGCCGCGTTCAACTTCATCACGACGATCATCAACCTGCGTGCGCCAGGCATGAACCTCATGCGCATGCCGATGTTCACGTGGATGGCGTTCGTCGTGCAGTTCCTGCTCGTCCTCGCGTTCCCCGTCATCACGATCGCGCTCTTCTTCCTGCAGTTCGATCGGTTCTTCGGGACGAACTTCTACGAGATCGGGGCGGGTGGCGATCCGCTGCTCTGGCAGCACCTGTTCTGGATCTTCGGGCATCCAGAGGTCTACATCCTGATCCTGCCGGCCTTCGGACTCGTTTCCGAAGTGCTGCCAACGAACTCCAAGAAGCCGCTCTTCGGTTATCCGGTGATGGTGTACTCGGGAATCCTGATCGGCTTCCTCGGATTCGGCGTCTGGGCGCACCACATGTTCTCCGTGGGCATGGGCCCGGTCGCTGACACGGTCTTCGGCCTCACGACGCTGCTCATCGCGATCCCGACCGGCGTGAAGATCTTCAACTGGATCTTCACCATGTGGGGTGGCTCGATCCGCTTCACCACGGCGATGAAGTTCGCGATCGGGCTCGTCGGGCTGTTCACGATCGGCGGCATCTCGGGCGTGACGCACGCGTCGCCGCCGGCTGACCTGCAGCAGACGGACACTTACTACATCGTCGCGCATTTCCACTACGTGCTGTTCGGCGGCTCGATCATGGGCATCTTCGCCGGGATCTATCACTACTTCCCGAAGATGTTCGGCCGCATGATGAACGAGAAGCTCGGCAGCTGGCACTTCTGGCTGAACTTCATCGCGATGAACCTGACGTTCTTTCCGATGCACTTCTCCGGCATGTTAGGCATGCCACGGCGTATCTACACGTATGACGCCGGCCAGGGGTGGGAGACGTTCAACCTGATTTCGAGCATCGGTGCCTTCATGCTGGTGCTCGCGACGGCGATCTTCGTCTGGAACTTCTTCCGCAGCAAATCGAGTGGCCCGCTCGCACCGGACAATCCGTGGGATGCGGCGACGCTCGAATGGTCGATTCCCTCCCCGCCGCCAGAGTACAACTTCGCGGAGATTCCGCTCGTCGAGTCGCGCTACCCGCTGTGGGATCTGACGCACCCGGAGCGGACCTCCGAGATCCCGCACACGCACGCTGGCTGGTCGGATCAGGAGAAGGCCGCGGATGCAAAGCCGGTTCACATCGAGAAGGACCGTCGAACCGCGAAGGAGCTCGGCATTCCGATGCCGCTTCCGACGATCAAGCCGCTCTTCGTCGCGGCCGGCATCGTCGTGATGCTGTCCGGGCTGATCTTCATCCATAAAGAAGACAAGACCGCCGCAGCCGCGCTGATCGCGCTGGGCGCGATGATGATCATTGGATTCCTTTACGCGTGGGTGACGAGCCCACTCGAGCCAGACCACCACTAGCCGAGTAGAATGTCCGCTTCTCCAGCGCTCGACCACATAGAAGCCGGCCCACACGGGCACCACTACACGACCACGGGCCTCGACAGCCGCAAGATCGCGGTCTGGGCGTTCATCGGGTCGGAGTGCATGCTGTTCGCGTCGCTGATCTCCACGTACCTGATCTACAAGGGACGCAGCGTCGTCGGACCGTTCCCGCATGAGGCGTGCAACCCACCGGTGTGCGCGACCGCGCTCAAGCCCATTCTGAATATCCCGGTGACGTCGGCGTCGACGTTCGTGCTGCTCATGTCGTCGCTGGCCATGGTGCTCGCGCTGGCCGCTGTCGAGAACCGTGACGTCCCCAAATACTCGTTGAGCGACCGCATCCTCGGGTCGTCCAAGCTGTGGCTGTGGGTGACGTGCATTCTCGGCGCGACGTTCCTCGGGTTCCAGTCCTACGAGTTCACATCGTTCGTGCACGAAGGGTTGTCGATTCGAACCAACCTGTTCGGGTCGTCGTTCTTCACGCTCACCGGCTTCCACGGCGCACACGTCACCGCCGGTGTGATCTGGCTTGGGACCCTGTTGGCGATCGATTACAAGCGCGGGCTCGGGCCCGGTGACGCAATCAACGTCGACATCGCGGCGCTGTACTGGCACTTCGTCGACGTCGTCTGGATCGCGATCTTCACGCTCGTTTACCTCATCAAGTAAGGAGCCGATCATGGCGCACAACGACCCGGCTCCCCGCGGGGGACACGGCACGCCCGATAGCCATGCTGCGGGCGGCGCGCACGCGGCCGCCCACGACGCGCATGCCCACCCCACCTGGAAACAGTACAAGTGGGTGGCGCTCATCCTGACGCTGATCACTGTCGTCGAGGTGTGGGTCTACTACATCCCGTCGTTTACGAGAACCAAGCTGTTCGTGCCGAGCTTGCTGATCATGTCCGCGGTGAAGTTCGCTATCGTCGTAATGTTCTACATGCACCTGAAATACGACGCGAGGCTCTTCCGCGCGTTGTTCACCGGGCCGCTCATCATTGCCGTGGTGACGCTCATCAGCCTCATGTTCCTGTTCGGCCACATCGCCATTCGGCTGGCAAGCTGACGAGGAACTTCAGGCACCGTCTGTTGGACCAGTAGCACTTTCTCGCCATGTGGTTCGGTCTCGGGATCGTCGCGTACGCCGTTGTCCACCCGGTCGTGCAGGTCGGGTGGCTGTCATGGACGATCCACTGGAGCACCGTCATCGGTCTCGCAGCGTTAGGCAGTGTCTACGTCTGGGGCGCTCGGCATCTGGGCGCCCGCGCGCGGCTCGCCGGTACTGAGCCTCCCGTTCTCCGTCGGGGCCAGCAGGTCGCGTTCTTCTCGGGCCTGCTCGTCATCTTCCTGTCGCTGAATGGCCCGCTCCACGACCTGAGCGACACCTATCTCTTCAGCGCGCACATGGTCCAACACCTCGTGCTCGCGCTCGCGGTACCGCCCCTCCTTCTCGTCGGCACGCCGGGCTGGATGCTGCGCCCGTTTCTCGCGAACGCGAAGATCCGCGCGATCGCACGGGCCATCACCAAGCCAACGCGCTGCTTTATGATCTTCAACGTCGTCATCTCGGTCTGGCATCTCCCGCCGATGTACAACACGGCGATGGCGTACCACCCGATCCACATCGTCCAGCACCTCACGCTGCTGGTCGCGTCGGTTCTGATGTGGTGGCCGTTCCTGAGCCCACTCCCCGAGTTGCCCCGGTTGTCGTACCCCGGCCAGATGCTGTATTGCTTCCTGATGGTGATCCCGATGTCGATCGTCGCGATCTACATCGCGATGGCGGACCACGTGCTCTACCCGGCCTACTCCATCGCACCGCGCGTCTGGGACATCACTCCCCTGAGTGATCAGCAGATCGGTGGCCTCATCATGTGGATCCCCGGCGGGCTGCTGTTCTACGTCGTCATGTCGGTCGTGTTCTTCAAGTGGGCCGGCCGTGACACGGACACCACGGCGGGCGCCCAGGTCGATTGGCGCCCCCCGCGACCGACCCGGCCAGTCACACGGCCGCAGCGCTCGGTCACCGTTCGCCAGGATCGCTCGTCCTCGTTCTGAGGGCCCGTTTGACCCGCGACCCGCAGCCGGGGGCGGCGAGCGTCTCGCGCGGTGCCCATCCCTGCGCGTACTGTTCATCATGCACGAGACCGAGGTGAGCTCATGAGCGCTGCGACGCTGACGCCAGAGCGGACCACGACGCCCGTCCAGACGTACGCACCGCCCCCAGTCCCTCGGCCCACTCGCGAGCGACTTCTCTCGCTGGACGTGTTTCGCGGGATGACGATCGCCGGAATGCTGCTGGTGAACGACCCGGGCACGTGGAGCGCGATCTATCCGCCGCTCGAGCACGCAACGTGGAACGGGTGGACGCCGACAGATCTGATCTTTCCCTTCTTCCTGTTCATTGTCGGCATCACCACACACCTCTCGCTCCAGGCACGGCGCGCTCGCGGCGACGATGAGGGTGCGTTGCTTCGGCAAGTCGTTCGGCGAGGGCTCCTGATTTTCCTCGTCGGGCTTCTAGTAAACGGCTTCCCCTACTTCACGTGGACGTCGATCGATGGTATCGCGAACCCGACCTTCCTGGAGCGAGTCGTTGATCGCCTGCATCACTGGCGGATCATGGGTGTGCTTCAGCGCATCGGGCTCGCCTACATGTTCTCCGCGCTCCTGACGTTCCGCACGACGCTCAAGCAGCAGGTCGCAATTCTCGCGACGCTGCTGTTCGGCTACTGGTTCGCGATGACCCTGCTGCCCGTGCCGCCTAACGGGTTTCTTGGCATCGATGTCCTGAACACACCGCCGGAAACGCTGGCCGCCTATTTCGACCGGCTGCTGCTCGATTGGGGGAAATACGGCAACCATCTCTGGGTCAACAGCCTGACGTGGGATCCCGAAGGGCCGTTTTCGACCATTCCGGCGATCGGCACCGCCATGTTGGGTGTCATCTGCGGCCGGTGGATCAAATCGCCTCGGCCTTTGAGCGAGCGTCTTACAGGGATGTTCGCGGTGGGCAGCATCGCCATGATGGCCGGGCTCATGTGGAACTGGTCGTTCCCGATCAACAAGAGCCTGTGGACGAGCTCGTACGTCCTATTCGCGGCCGGGATGGCAGCGGTCGCTCTCGCGACCTGCATGTGGATCATCGACGAACACCGCGTGACGGCGTGGACCAAACCGTTTGTGATCTATGGCATGAACCCGCTGATCGCGTTCGCGGGCTCAGGGGTCATGGCGCGGCTCATCTACTCGATCCTCAAGGTCGAATCCGACGGCAAGCCAATCGCTCTAGAGACGTGGATCTACCAGACGTTTTACGCGTCCTGGCTGGAACCCCGTAATGCATCGTTGCTGTTCGCCATCACCTTCGTCCTCGTGTGGCTCGGCATACTCTGGGCTCTCTATCGTCGGCGTATCTTCGTCAAGCTCTAGCGGTATAAGAGCAGTGATGCGCCCCGTCCCGTTGCTCTTCGCGACGTCGACGGCCGGACGAGCCAAATCGCGCTATACGCTACCCGGAACGCCTGTTGCCACGTCTCACATCGTGATCCGCACGCACGTTTCATCGCCCCGGCGTACGCTGGGGCTGCTACTCCTGTTCGCTTCCACGGCCGGTCTTTCGGTCCCCTTTCGCACGTCCGTCGCGCAGAATGGCGGCGTTCGGCCGCCTAACGGTGGCACGAGCAGTTCCAAGGCGTCCCCCCGGACGAGGACCAAGTCGAGCAGCGGGGCTAAGACCACCCGCACGTCGGCCACGCGCCGACCGCCGCCGGCGCTCCGCTACACGGCCCCGACTTCCGCTGAAGCCCTGGCCGCCGACATCGGCACGTTCCTGAACGCTCGCGTCCGTAGCGGCAACTGGGGCGCGATGATCGTTTCGCTGACACGCGGGGACACCCTCTTTTCGTCGAACGCCGGCAACCTCATGCTGCCAGCGTCAACGATGAAGCTCTTCACAGCGGCACTGGCGTTCGACACGTTCGGCCCCGACCACCAGTTCACCACGGCCGTCCTTCGCGACGGGACCGTTGGACCCGACGGCACCCTTGCCGGCAATCTCGTGCTCCGTGGCGGCGGCGATCCCGGCCTCTCGAGTCGCTACTACAAGACACCCGCCGAAGGACCGATGGCATCCCTCGCTCGGATGGTTGCCGCCAGCGGCATCAAGCGCGTGAACGGCGACCTGATCGCGGACGCGTCCGCGTTCGAGTCCAAGCGTATTCCTGACGGCTGGCTCGCGCGCTACCTCGAGTCTGGATACGCTGCGAGAGTGTCGGCGCTGTCGATGAACGAAAACCTGGCGACCGTCGTGATCGCGCCGCAGCCCAACGGCAGCGCGAGCGTCACGCTCGATCCTCCATCGAGCACAGTGCCCGTGATCAACAACATGCGCACCGTCGCGGGCAGCAAAGCGGCAAAGCTGTCGATCCGGCGACTCCCGGACGGACGTATCGACGTGCGCGGGTGGATCGGCTCCAAAGCCGGCTCGCGATCCTATCTCGTCGTGATCGACGATCCCGCGCCGTGGGTCGCGGGGACGCTGCGGTCGGCGCTGCTCGCACAGGGCGTAACCGTCACCGGTCAGGTGCGTACGGGCGCGGCGTCGGCGAACGCCGTCACCGTCGCCTCGCTGGCTTCGCCTCCACTCGCGCGCCTCGCCGCGGCGATGAATCGGGAGAGCATTAACCACTTCGCGGAGCTCCTGTTCCGTGACGTTGCGCAGGTCAACAGCCCGGATCGCGTTGGGTCCGCGGAGTTCGGCAACACGGTGCTGAAAAAGTTCATGACCGACAAAGTCGGCGCCGCCTCCAACGACGTGACGGCCACCGACGGCAGCGGCCTCTCCACGCTCGATCGCGTGACAGCCCGATCGCTCGTTCAATTGCTGTCGTATGCGCATCGGTCGTCGTGGTCGGCCGATTTTCACGCCTCGCTGCCCGTCGCCGGCGAGTCGGAGCTGCTTCGACATCGCATGCGCTACACACCGGCTCAGGGGAACCTGCACGCCAAGACGGGCACGACGAACGACGTGATCGGACTCGCCGGGTACGTGACTGCGCGCGACGGCGAAGTACTCGCGTTCACGTTCCTGTACAATGGCCGGGACCGCTGGAACGCCAAGGAAGCGATCGATGTGTCGGGAGCTACGCTCGCCGGGTTTACCCGTCCGTAGCACCCGTTGGTTCACTTCCACTTCTCCTCGCGTGTCGCTAGATCACGACGCGGGGGCAGAGCCCGTCGTATTCCTCTCGGTACTTGATAGCGGTCTCGACGCGATGCGGAGGTGGGTATGGGAATCCTCGACACGATTGGACAACAGTTAGGCGGCGACACGCTCAAGCAGATCAGTCAGAAGCTCGGCACCGACGAGGGCACGGCGGCCAAGGCCGTATCCGTCGCACTTCCGTTGATGATCGCCGGCCTGTCGCGCAACGCTTCTACGCCCGACGGAAGCGCCGCGCTCGACCAGGCCCTCACGAGCGATCACAGCGATTCTCCCGTGCTGAATGCACCGCAGCAGGCGGTCGCCGACCCTAACGCGTTCAACGCGGGCGGCATACTCAGCCACATCTTTGGCCAGCATCAGACGCCCGTCCAGCAGGGCGTCGCGAAAGCGAGCGGCATCGACCTGCAGAGCGCGAGCAAGGTGCTCATGATTCTGGCTCCCATTGTCATGGCGAGTCTTGCGCGTGCTCGCAATGCACAGGGCGCGAATGCATCCGCCGGCCAGGTGCTCCAGCAGGAGCAGCAGCACATCGAGCGCCAGGTTCCCGGCATCGGCGGGCTCGCGTCGATCCTCGATCGCAACCACGACGGAAGCATCGCCGACGACATCGCGAACATTGCCGGAGGACAGGCTGGTGGCCTCGGAGGCATGCTCGAAGGTGGGCTGGGGAAAGTGCTCGGCGGACTGCTCGGCGATCGTCGTTAGGCTGACCGCACCGAAGTGGATTGCTCCGACAAATTCATGAGGGTCAGAATGCTTGATAGTTCCACGCATTCTGACCCTCATGAATTTGTCGTCCGTCGTCCGTCGTCCGTCGTCCGTCGTCAGTCCGGAACTCCCGGACCCTCGTCGCGCGACCCGATTCGAATCCCGCGCTTGGCGAGTTCGTCGATGTAGCGCTTTGGCGGCACGCATTCGTCGGGTGTGTGCACCCCTGGCGGTGCGATCTCGCCCTTGACCTGCATCTGGCCGGTGATCGACAGCGAGTAACCCGTCGTTCGCATCATCGCGCTGATGCCATTGCGCTCATCATATCGATCGATGAGCTCCCACGAGAGCGTGCGCGCCGCGCCGTTCTTTGTACCCGCCACGATGACTCTCAGCGCGACCAGGTCACGCCCCTCCGGCTTCTTCAACTTGGGCCCGATCGTCGAGACCACGACATCCCGAGGAACGACCTTCGTGCCCTTCACGTCGATCGGATCGAGCGACAAGAGCCCGAGGTCCCGAATCGCCTCCATGATGTGCGCGTGTCCCGGATACCGGAGCGTCTTGTATTCCATCGACGCAATCTTTCCCTCGTACCGGAACGGCATCGTGGAGAGCCCGCCCGCCGTATGAAATGCCTCGAGCTGTCCAACCGGGCCACTGAAATCGACAGTCTCGCGCTCCGACAGTGCGCGCACTTGCTGTCGCTTGCCGTCACGAAGCACCCATGACAGCGTCGTGTAGTAATCGAGCACTCCCTCCAGCGAATACACGATCTGGTAGTTGAGTGGCGGCTCCGGATGCTGCGGCAGTCCGCCGACGAACATGCGCACCGCACTGACGGTATCGAGCTGACTGATCCCGTACTGCGCGAGCACGTTCACCATTCCCGGCGCGAGCCCACAATCCGGAACGATCGTGATGCCCTTCGCCTCCGCCTGCGCGCTCAGCCCCTTTTGCTGAAATACGATTTCGGTGTTTCCGCCGAGGTCGCAGAAATGCACTCCGGCTTCAACGGCCAGCTCTGCGAGCGGAAAGTTGAAGTAGTACGGGATCGCGCTCATGACGGCATCGCTCTGGCGCATGAGCGCCAGCACTGCCTCACGAGCGCGAACGTCTACCCGTGTCGGGATCAATCGCGGTCCGGAATACGGCGCGAGAAAAGGTGGAAGGTGGTCGACAGACAGGTCGGCAAGCCGGACCTCGCGCACATCGGGATTCTGAAGTAAATCGAACGCACAGGCCGAGCCTTGTAGGCCTGCGCCGAGCACTAGCATCCGCATTCGGTAATCTCCACGGCGGTCGTGAGAAATGCAGCCGTGTAAGGTAACCGAGGTCAGCCTCGCCTGTCATCTCACTCTGCATGCGCGCGCACGATACTGGCAGCGGCCCTCCGCATGACCACGACATCCAGCGCCGATTGGCGCGCACGCCTGATCGATTCCACGGAGGAGATGCGCGCACTGCTCCGCCGCAGTCACCGCATTGCCGTACTCGGAATCAAGCCCGAAACGAGAGCCGACCAGCCCGCCTACTTCGTCCCGGCCTACACCATGGAGGCCGGATTCGAAGTCATACCGGTACCCGTCTACTACCCCGACGTGGTGACCATACTCGGCCAACCGGTATACCGCCGATTGGTCGACGTTCCGGGAGACATCGACATCGTGAACGTGTTTCGCCGGCCGGAACACGTGCCACCGCACGTCGACGACATTCTCGCGAAGCATCCGCGAGCCGTGTGGATGCAGCTTGGGATCAGAAACGACGATGCAGCGGAGCGGTTGGCCCGCGCCGGCATCGAGGTCGTTCAGGATCGTTGTCTGAAGGTCGAGCTGATGCGAATGGGCCTCTGACCTCGATTCCCGACTCCCTGTTCGCGATTCCCTATTCCCTATTCCCTGTTCCCGACGCCGTCGGGTCGTGCTTAGCCGCCAGCAGCGCCGCCTGCGTTCGGTCTTCCACGCCTAACTTCTCGAAGATGGCGCTCACGTAGCCTTTCACAGTGCCGATGCTCAGGTTGAGTGCCGCGGCAATCCGCTTGTTGCTTTCGCCTCGAGCGAGCAGCGCGAGCACATCGCGCTCTCGCGGCGTGAGCGCGGTGAATGGTGAAGGCGTTTCCGGTTCGGCGATCCCACGCATCAGATGCTGCTGCGCGCGCGGGTGCAACGTTGGCACGCCGTCGGCGGCCAGCCGGATCGCGGCCAGCAGTTCCGCCTTCAGCACGTCCTTCATGAGGTAGCCAGTAACGCCGGCACGTACCGCATCGCGCACACCTTCGCCGTCGGCAAAGCTCGTGAGGATGAGCACGTGCGACTCGATACCTGCCTCGCGAAGTCGACGTGTCGCCTCGAGCCCGTCCACACGCGGCATGCTCAAATCCATCAACACGACGTCAGGTTTCACCGCCGTCGCCAACCGGACCGCCTCGTCGCCGTCGGATGCCTCGCCTACGACGACTATCTCACCGTCGCTTTCGGCGAGAATCATCTGCAATCCTTCGCGCACGACCTGATGGTCATCCGCGATCAGAACGCGGACTGGCTTTCGCATAGTTCGTCCTCAGCGCGCTTGGAATGTGGCCAGCACGCGAACGTCGGGGTCGAACGCGACGCCACGCGGAGCGGCGTCAAGCTGGAGTGGAACGACCACGGTGGTGTTCGCCACCGCCGGGACATCGATCGTCGCGCGATGCTCCTTCCCCGCCGCATCGGTGATCGCGACCGTGAGTGGGAACCTGTAGGCCCCGAAGCGTGTGCCCTGCGCGACCGTGGCAATCACGCGACGCTGCGACGCGTCGTAGCGCCACGACGTAGTGACTTCGGCGAACCCGGGTCGGCGCAGCCACTGGTCAAAGAACCAGCCTAACGGTCGTCCGGATGACGCCTCGACGGCGCGCCGGAGGTCGTCCGTGAGCGCGTTTGAATGACGATTCGCCAGATAGTACGAGCGAAGCCCGCGGAAAAACGCCGAGTCGCCCACGAGCGTGCGAAGCATGTGGAGCGTCCAGCCGCCTTTCTGATAGCTGTTGGTGTTCAGCAGCGCCATGAGATCGGTCTGCGTCGTGTCGATCACTGGACGTGAAGCGACTTCAGGAGCCTTGAAAATCTCCTGCCGAATCCGACCCATTTCGTCACGGAATGCGCTGTCGCCGGCGAAGCGCTCGACCCACAGTGCCTCGAAATAGGTCGCGAATCCTTCCGAGAGCCACACGTGCGACCACTCACGCTCGGTGACTGCATCACCGAACCATTGGTGCGCCGTTTCATGAGCGATCACACCCGGCTGCATGGTGCGACGACGAAACGGGGCAGCGGCGTAAAAGATCGCGCCGGCGTTTTCCATTCCGCCATAACGTGTCGAGCTCTCGAGGTGCGCGAGCTTCTCGTACGGGAACGGCGCAATGAGATCCGAGAAGAGGCGCACCATTTCCGGTGCGTGCACGAATGGCCCAGGGAGAAAGTCGCGCGACTCCGGGAACACGTACACGGACTGCCTGACGCACGAGCTGAACTCGCCGACGCCACAGCCGTCGCGACCGAGATCATAATAGACGAGAGGTGCGGCGGCGATGACCATGAGATATACAGGAATCGGCCGGGACTCGCGCCATCGCGTCAGCGTTCGCCGAACCGCTCCCGCCTGCGCCGGGAGCGGAGTCTCCTCCATCAACTCGCCGTTCGCGACGACGCGTCGCTCGCTCGGGGCCCGCACGGTCCATGTGACCGTAGCCTTGTCCGACGGGTGGTCGATGCTCGGGATCCAATTGCGGGCTCGATTGGGCCAGTTGTCACCGAACGCGGTCCACCGACCCGCACTGTCGGTTCGGATGATCAGCCCGTCCTTCGGTTCGCCCGCATACCGCACGGTGACCGAGAAGGAGTCCCCGACCACGCGGGCAATCGGAATGCGCACCAGTGAATCCGTTCTCGCGAACGTCACCGGCTTCTCGTCCACGAGCACGCTGTCGACTCTCAACCGCACGAGATCGAGCACGAGCGTATCGACGGGAGTCCATCGCCGCACCGAAAGAACGGCCCGCCCCTCGATCGACGCTCCACGCTGCGGCAGGTCGAGGGTGATCGCGTAGTCCGTCACGTCGATACCCGGTCGATATGGCAGGGGTCCGCTGCCCTGGCCGCTCACCGTGGACACAATCGTTAGGCACCACACGATTCCCGCGACGACCGACTGGGTGAAGCGCCGTTTCCATCGAATCGCGTTGTGCATGTTATCGTCGGTATCGCTGGTTATCGTTGGAGAATTTGGTACACCACGAGAGCGTTTGGCGGTTCGTACGACGCAGTTACGGGGTCCGGCGCGATCGCGACAATGAACTGACCGTTGGCCGTGGCGGTCAGGGCAATGCCAGGGCCGACGATGTGCGGCGCGCGGACGCGCGCGCCGTCGTGTCCATACACGCGGATCCACCCGTCCTCACTCTCGATGTCCACGTCGCCGGCGCGGAACGCACGACGTTGTCGCATGTCGACCGCGGTGGAGACATCGAGGTTCGGGCCCTGGGACCACTGATGGCGGGCGAGCGCCGTGGTGTCGGTGACGCCGCGAGCCTCGCCCGTTAGCGGGTCGACGAGCCGCCAACGCGACGCAGGTGCGTCGTCGGCGATGACCTCCGGCGGCGCGCCGATGGCCAGTCGTGAGCCATCGCGTGTCCATGCAATGCGCCACCCTTCGGCGATCGGCAAGCCGCCAGCTGCCGCCGCCGATGTATCTGTCGCGGCAGTGAGGCTGACGACGAAGGGGCGGGCGACTCCGTACGCCGTGACCATACCGCTCGTCGAAAACACGCTCTTCCGGACGGTCGATTCCATGAGCCCGACGCTGCCGGCCAGTCGATGCCACTCGCTCGGCGGTATGGAATCGGTCTCGCCCGCGCGCGTCGTATAGGCGCGCGCGTACGCGACGCGTTGCCAGTCCGGCGATGGCGCCACGTCCCACACGCTGTCACGCTGCACCGGAGAGTTGCCCTCGCTGGCGAACACGAACGCGTTAGGTACCGGCTCGTTTTCCACGGCGCGCGGGTCTTCCACGACGAGCACCGACCGTCGGTCATCGCTCAGGATCCACCGCACCTGCGCCGCCATGCCGTGACTCCCGCTGTTTACCGGCGTCACGCCCACGCTGAACGTCCGTCGGCTCGACCGCCGCCCGAGGAACACTGGCTGGAGACCGGATTGCCGAAGCGCGTGCTCGACCAGCTTGGCCAGTTCCGCGTCCCCGGGTACGATCACGCGAACCGCCCAGCCCGAGTCGCCGTTGGCTCGCCTCGCGGCTTCCGCGTCCCAGCCTTCGCGCGTCAGCGAGTCCGAGAACGCAGCTGCCCCCGTAGAGTCCGGGGCGAGCGTCACGCGTACGAGCGCGCCGGTTCGAGCCCCGGCGCTTCCAGTCGCGGCGACGGAATCGGTGCCGGGACGGCCCCGATCGCCGCGGGAGCACGCGGCAGCGAGGACGGATGCGCCCATCATCCAGCCAGCGTTCGCCAGCCTCGCAAGGCGTCGACGCGTCTGGCGCCTAACGACTATCGTTGCGCGTGACGCGGTAGATCGCGCCGGCGGCGTCGTCGGAAATGAGCAGCGATCCATCCGTATGCACCACCAGGTCGACAGGGCGGCCCCACCGGCGGCCGTTCGGCCCCTGCCATCCCGTTATGAAGTCCTCGTACGACACCGGCTTGCCATCGCGAATCCGAATCCGCACCAGCTTCGCCCCCGTCGGCGCCGACCGGTTCCATGAACCGTGCAGCGCCACCATCGCGTCGCCTCGCCAGTCCGCCGGAAACGTGGTCGCCCGATCCAGGAACGTGATGCCTAACGGCGCCGAATGCGCCTGGATCTCCAACGCCGGCGGGACCGTGCGTGCGCATCGCGCCGGATCATGGTATTCCTTATCGGGACTGGGAATCCGGTTGCCGTAACAATACGGCCAGCCGTAGTCACCGCCATCCTGCAGGATGTTGATCTCGTCGGGCGGCAGGTCCTCGTGGTCCGGTTCGATGTTGTCACGCTCGTTCTGCGTGACCCAGATCTGTTTCGTGACGGGGTTCACAGCGATACCGACCGCGTTGCGAAGTCCCGACGAAAATACACGCCCGTTGCCGCCCTTTTCGTCGTATCGCATCACAGCGGCGCGATCCGGCGTCTTTTCCACACACATGTTGCAGGTCGATCCGATCGCTACGTACATCCCGCTGTCAGGCCCGAACACGATCGACCGGCTCCAGTGTCCCCCACCGCTACTGTACGAGTTCACGCGCTCCGGCGGCCCTGACGCCGCGCCGCTCGGCCCCAGCCGTACGCGGACCACGCCGTCAGTATTCGCGATGTAGAGGTACCCGCCGTGGAACGCGAGACCGTGTGGGCGATTGAGCCCCGAGACCGCGACCGTTTGCGATTCCGCGGTGCCACTCCGATCCGCATCGACCAAGCGAACTACTTCACCAGCCTCCGGCCGGCTGGCGTACACCGCCCCATCGGGTGCAACGACCATGAAACGCACGCCGTCGACCTTCGCGTACTCCGCGATGGTGAATCCCGGCGGGAGCGTGAGTCTGCTCTGAAGCGCGTCCTGCGCCTGGCTGCTCGATGGTCCACACGCCGCGGTTGCGGCGACGACGACGGCAATTTCGCTCAGTCGCACGGGCAGGTCCTCGTGGTCGGATGGTCTCGGACAGCGTGGAGCGTACACACGATTGACCCGACCGACAACCCCAACCGGACTGCTTGCGGGACGCGTGCTGCGGCCGCGCGAAAAGCGAAACGCGCGATGCGCCGGCCGCGCTAGATCCGAACCCGGTTCCTGCCTTCCGCCTTGGCGCGATAGAGTGCCTGGTCGGCACGCATGAACAAATCTTCCACGGTCGCAACCCTGGGCGCCGGAAACGTCGCCACGCCGATGCTCGCGGTCACCTGCAGTGTCGGTCCGTCATCGACGGAGAACGGATGCATCTCGATCCGTTCGCGTATGCGCTCGGCGAACGCGACGGCGCCATCCTCGCGCGTTTCAGGGAGGACGATGACGAATTCCTCACCGCCGTACCGGGCGACGAGGTCGACGCTTCGCACCTCGTGCTGGAGCAGCGACGCCAGCGCCATGAGAACATCGTCGCCGACGAGGTGTCCGTACGTGTCGTTGATCCGCTTGAAGTGATCGATGTCGATCATGAGCAGCGTGACCATCGAATCGTAGCGGCGTGCGCGCTCCAACTCAGCGTTCAGCCGGTCCGTCAGCGCTCGGCGATTGAGCGCATCGGTGAGCGGGTCGGTGTGCGCGAGCGCCTCGAGACGGCGATTGTCCGCCCTGGTGCTCTCCATCATGTCGGCGCGCTGGACCGCAGCGACTGCCGCGCGAACGACCGTGTCGGCAAACGCGACGTCGTCCTCCCGCAACGGGCGCTCGTCCTCGCCTCGCCGCAGGAAGAAAACACCGGACTGTCGCGCGTCGGCGAGCGAAAACGGCATAGCGATCACGGACCGAATCGGCACGCGCGTCCCTTCCTCCCGCCACCGCTCGCGAATGTCCGCGTACAGCGGGCTCGAATGAACGTCTTCCACGAGCACCGGTTGGCCCGTCTCGAGCGCCGCGCGGATCTCCGGGTAGCGATCGAGGTTCATCTCGAAATTCTTGACGAGCGCATGCTCGAACGACGCGGCTACTATACCGACCCGGTCTCCTGGTCGAGCGAGGATGACGGAGCACCGGGTGAGATCCAATGCGCGCGCGACGCGCCGCGCGAGTACGTGGTAGATCTCGTTCGACGTGAGATCTCCGGTGACCTCGCGAAGGATGTCGACGAGCTTGCGTCGGCTGTCGGCTTCCGCTCGCGCGCGCGCGAGCTCCTCTTCGGTCACGCGGAGCGACTCGTATGCGGAGCGTAGAATGGCTCGCGTGCGGAGCTGCGCCTGAATGCGCGCGAGCAGCTCACGAACGCGAAATGGCTTTCGCACGAAGTCCGATGCCCCGAGACCGAGTGTCTTGACTGCTGCTTCTTCCGGCGGCAGCGACGAGATCATCAGCACGGGCATGTCACGCCACCGAACGTCGTTCTTGATCCGCTCGAGAAGCTGAAAGCCATCCACATCCGAGAACATGACATCGAGAAGGAGCAGGTCTGGCGTGCGCTCCTCGAGGATTGTCATGAGATCACGGCCACTCGTCGCTGAACCGACGTCGTAGCCGTGCTCCTTGAGCACCCACGTCATGGTCTGGAGGATCGCCGGGTCGTGGTCGGCGATTACGATGCGCGCGCTAGCCATCGCGAGGCGAAACCTCGGCGGCGGGTCGGGCGGGCATCGAGTGGAAGGCGTGCACGAAGTGTGAGATGGGGATCGCGTACGAGTTCGGAAGCGGCACAGAATGGCAGGGCTCGCTGGTGCATACCCCGAGCCTCGATTCTTCGCTGCTAAGTTGTTGCAGTATAGCCGACTACATTGGCGCCGAACTCTACGATTGTGCGCGACGTGGCGTCGTGACCACACTGGTGTCGCGCACTGACCTCGCCTGACGACAGCGCCAGCCCCTCGTCACGTGAACCCGTAACGCAACGCGGGGCCTGCCGACAGGCAGGCCCCGCCGCGGTAGGGTTACCGGCTATTCCTCATCCGGCGCGACACCCAGTGGCTCGTCCGCCTCGTCGCCCTCGCCTTCGCCCTTGTCCTCCGAAATCACGCGGGCGACCGCAGTCACGACATC